>ERZ1673695.158-NODE-158-length-118922-cov-15.546846_pt1 | contig 118922 bp, 95 predicted proteins | sample MGYA00580225_ERZ1673695 | MGnify/ENA primary metagenome ERZ1673695 (study PRJEB41218, sample SAMN15661739) | gut metagenome | host: Homo sapiens | place: Canada: London | collected 2015-08-20/2019-03-30 | study: EMG produced TPA metagenomics assembly of... | reverse complement strand
TTGGGACATTTTCCCTTGTGGTTTATTGAGACATTATCACAAATGGTTTAGAATACCGCGAAACACAGGAAAACAATTGTTGTAATTTTCCAATGCGTGGGGTATAATATGGAGCGGTACAATTATATATCTATTTTAGGAGGTAACAATTATGGCAGTTAAGGTTGCTATTAACGGGTTCGGACGTATCGGCCGCCTCGCATTCAGACAGATGTTCGGCGCCGAGGGATATGAAGTAGTTGCAATAAACGATCTGACGAGTCCGGAGATGCTCGCGCATCTTTTAAAGTACGATTCGGCGCAGGGAAGATATGAGGGCCATACGGTTGAATCCGATGATAATTCCATCACGGTGGACGGAAAGAAAATTACGATCTATGCGGAGAAGGACGCCGCCAATCTTCCTTGGGGAAAAATCGGAGTCGACGTGGTTCTTGAATGCACGGGCTTCTACACATCCAAAGCAAAAGCGCAGGCGCACATCGATGCGGGCGCGAAGAAGGTTGTTATTTCCGCTCCTGCGGGCAACGATCTGCCGACGATTGTTTACAGCGTAAACGAGAAAACTCTTACGAAAGAGGACAAGATCATTTCTGCTGCATCCTGCACGACGAACTGCCTCGCGCCGATGGCGAAGGCTCTGAACGATTACGCAGAGATCCAGAGCGGAATTATGACTACGGTACATGCCTACACGGGCGACCAGATGGTGCTTGACGGTCCGCACAGAAAAGGCGACCTCAGAAGAGCAAGAGCCGCTGCCGTCAATATCGTTCCGAATTCAACTGGCGCAGCGAAAGCGATCGGCCTCGTAATCCCGGAGCTCAACGGCAAGCTGATTGGTTCTGCGCAGAGAGTTCCCGTTCCTACGGGCTCCACAACGATCCTCGTAGCGGTTGTAAAGGGAAAAGACGTTACGAAAGAGGGCATCAACGCGGCTATGAAGGCGGCTTCTTCCCAGTCTTTCGGTTACACTGAGGAACAGCTCGTTTCCAGCGACGTCATCGGAATCAAGTATGGTTCTCTCTTTGACGCGACGCAGACGATGGTTTCCAAAATGGGTGAGGATCTTTATCAGGTACAGGTCGTTTCCTGGTATGATAATGAAAACTCCTATACAAGCCAGATGGTAAGAACCATTAAATACTTTGCGGAACTGAACTAAGTTCGACGCATTACGCACAAGGAACAAACGGAGGATGCAGCCAACGCCGCGTCCTCCGTTCTTTTTTCCAATTCAGCTTGTTTCAGGTTATTTTTCCAGTCTCGGAACGGTACGCTTCCTGCCGTCCGGCCCGATGGCGACATACGTAAAATACGCTTCGGACGTCAGCATGCGCTCATTTGTGCTGCCGGCCCCGAGCGGCTCGATTTCTGCGGTGATGCGGATTTTCATAGAAGTGTTCCCGACGCTTTCGAGATCCGCAGTCAGCACGACAACGTCGTTCGGCATCGCCGGCTTTATAAAAGAAAGATGGTCCACGCTGACCGTTACAACCTCGCAGCCGCAGTGCCTTTTCGCGCAGATCGCGCCCGCAATATCCATCCAGGACATGATCTGGCCCCCGAACAGCCGACCGGATCCGTTTGTAGAAGACAAAAGGACAATTTCCGACATTACGGTGTGGGAATCAGCGGCTTTTTTACTGTTCATCGTACGATATCCTCCCATGAAATTTTGGTTATTATAATAAGACGGAACCGGCTTGTCAAGCCGGCGCGCGGCGATGAGGACACAAACAAATTATTTCATTTGAAGAATACTGGAAAATGTGGTAAAATAACGTTAAATTTACTTTATATTCAGGAGGGTTTTTATATGAAAAAATGGATGATGGTTCTTTTGTCACTCTGTTTATCGCTTTCCCTGTTTACCGCATGCAGCAATCAGGAAGAGAATGAAGAAGCTACGGCATCTCCGACGGCGGCCGCTACGGCAACACCGACAGCGGAGTCTGCCGAGACGCCGGAAAGCACCTCGGAGGCAACGCCGACTACTGCTCCAGAGGAAGATCCCGACGCCGATCCTGAGGTGGACGCAATGCTGTTCCGTTTCTGGACGGAGGGAGAGTACGGATGGATCAATATTGATAGCGCCGGAGATACAGGACTGCCGAGCGATTCGCTGGTAATTGGCGTGCAGCTTGAATATGAGGACGAAGCAGGACTGAAAATTATCGCACAGACAGGGGATCCTTACTTCCTGATCGTTCCTGCCAGCGACATGGGCGAATACTTTAGTTTGGCGGATTATCCGGTGCTGAAAATCCGGATGAGAAACGAAACGCCTTCTACGGTCGGAGAGCTTTTCATCAACCGCAGCGGAGCGAATAACGTGACGGCAGACGATGAGATTCAGTATGATATTACGGCGAACGATACAGAGTTCAAGGAATATATTATCGATTTGAAGGAATTGATGGGTGAAGAGTTTGTAAGCGCAGGCGAAGTATCTGCACTGCGTCTCGATGTGGTCAATCTTGCGGATGTTGAAGATCCTACTGCGGAGGACGCTTACGCTGACGGCGAACCGTATACGGTCTATATTGATTATTTAGGATTCTTTAAGACTGTTGAGGATGCGGAAGCCTGGAATCCCGCGCATGTTGCGGCGGCGGAAACGCCCACTGCGGCTCCGGAAGCGTAATATTTGCTGGAAAATTCAGTTTCGGCCTGTCCGCCTTTCTGGGACAGGCTTTTTATTTTCTGCGCAGCGTTTTCAGCATGGCCTTTTCTTCCGGATCGATGCGGCTGGATTCGGTGATTTTCTGAATGGCTTTGTTGAATGTCCAGTTGTCGGAAAGATTGCTGGAAGAGGCGGCTCCAAACAAAAAATCATACGTTTGCGGACGCTGCTTCACATAGCATTCCGCAAGCAGCCATGCGATGCCCATCCGTACGTAAAAGGTGTCCTCGTAACGGAATTCGGGAATCCTTCCGGCGGCGTTCCGACAGGCTGCAAGCACGCGATCAATATAAATGCTGTCGATAAAATGCGATAACATCAGAATCAATCCTACGCGGATCGCCCAGCAGCCGGCGTCGGGATTCTGCAAAAGCTCTCCGGAAATACGATTGAAGAAGGCATTATTTAGGAATGCTTTTTGTCTCAGCCCCGAGCAATAGCAATCGCACAGCGCCCAATTATCGATATACTGCACATGGGATGCAATCAGTCGGAAATAGTATTCCTCCGAATCCTCCTGTGCGGTGTCAGCGGCGTTTCGGATCATTTGCGGCGGCATCCGGCCGATTAATATGCCGCGGAGCAGGATTTCTTCATACAGCACGGGGGATTGCTCAAAAAAAGCGATCCAATCGGCGCAGCGGACAAATTCCTTCGCAAGCTTGCCTCCGAGCCTCCTAAGATGAGGAATGCGGATTCCCAGAAAATCATGAATTCCGGGAACAAGGCGCATATGGAACGTACGATAGGCCTCGTCCGCCATACTTTCCAGGACGGGACGGAGCGTTTTATAAGTCGGGCTGCTCATTTTGCGTTTTCTCCACTGCTTTATATTTAATATCTAATTCCAGAGCGGATCGGATCCGCGCCTTGAAAACGTCGTTATAGACTTTATTTGCAAGCTGCTCTGTCAGCCTGCCCTTTCCTCTGAGCCGGTTCAGGGTGAAATATTCCAGATTCATCAGGAGAAAATCGGAATCGGGATATTCTCTGAAGCATACCAGCACGCTGTCCTCGCTTAGAAAAATAAAACGGACAATGCGGGAATTTGCCATTTCCAGATAGGAAATGCGAATTTCCAGCGCATCGTATACGTCGTTTTCAGCATAGTCCTCGCTCACTTCGCGGTAATTCAGTACGGATACTCTTGTGAAACGGCCGCGAACGGCCGCCAGATACCGCTCCGACTGAAATTCAATGGTCGTGTATTCGGGCCTGTCGAATCCGACGGGCACGATTTTCTTTTGACCGCCTTCCTCTACTTCCCAATTAAATACAGGCTGCTCCCCGGAAACATCATAGCGGAAGGTAAAACGGTAGATTCCGGTCGTATAATTGTTTTGCAGAGCCTGGATCATCAGGGGCAGCAGCCCTGCGGTCGCGGCCTGCGCCTGTCCGGTATTGTATTCCAGGCCATTCAGCGCGCGGCAGCATTTTTCTATGGGCAGCCTGCTGCGGCCAAACCAATCGGAACGCAGCCTCTCTTTTACCGCCAGCAGCCGCTTCTCCGCGCTCTGATCAGGCGGAAGAGCGGCGGAAGGCCGGAGGCTTTTCCCGAAGTATTTACTCGCAATTTTAAAAAAGTGGCTTTGCTGGAACATTTCGTTGTTTCCCGCATTTTCGATCAAAACGATGTCCGTATCAGGGAAGCAGAGCATATTTTGTCCAAACATACCATTGAATAAAAAGCAATGCTGCCGGCGGCCAACCCAAATGTGGTAGCCGTAGTTGAAATCGCCAAAATCCTGCGGGGCCGTTACCTTTTTTGCAGTGGCGGCTTCGATCCATTCCGCCGGGATCAGGCGCTTGTCCTTCCAGATGCCGCCCTGCAGATAAAGCCGGCCGATTTTTGCAAGATCCTCCGGTATGATATAGAGGCCCCATCCGCCTTTCTCAATCCCGCACGGGGATAATTCCCAAAAGACGTTTTTGATTCCGAGCGGCTCCCAAAGCCGCGGCGTTAGATACTCCATCAGTCCGGCGCCGGTGATTTTTTTGACAGCCGCGCTGAGCAAAAAGGAGTTCATGCTGTTATAATTAAAGGCTTTCCCGGGAGGCGTCAGAACGAGAGAATCGAAAAAGCCTTTTACCCAATCGGTTTCCGTTACGGAGCCGGTTTCGTTGAAGACGATGCCGGACGTCATATTCAAAAGATGCCTGATTTTTATTTTCTTATGGGTGGAGATTTGCAGCGGCGTTAACTCGTCTTTAAAAATATCGGTGAGCCGATCCTCCACGGTCAGCCTGCCCTCGGCGATGAGCATCCCAATGGCTGTGGCCGTAATGCTTTTGCTCAAAGAATAACAAACATGCGGGACGTTCAGGAGATAATCTCCGAAAGCCGCCTCGAATATAATTTTATTTCCGCGAAGAATTGTGATCGAATGAAGATTCAGAGAACGATCCAGCCAGAGCTCTTCTACAAAGCGCGCAATATGGCCGGACGCGATTCCCTGCTCTTCCGGAGTGCAGCGCGCAAACGGCTGCTCTTCCGTAAAAAAGGCGGCGTTTCTATGCAGAAGCGACGCAGCCTTCGCCGCGTCAGCCTCTGTGCCATCTTCAAGATAAATACCGCCCGGTCCGGTATATTTATGCGGATCCGGCTTTTGGGGCTCGTAAGGAATGCATACGTCGGTACACCGGTTCGGATCAAAAATGCGGCGCAGCATTTTTACCGTATTGAACTGGACTTTCATACTCATCTGCAATCACCCCGCCCGATATTTTAGCATAGATCGGACAGGCTTACAAATTGCAGCGGATGCTGTGCCCTTCCTTGGCCGATTGAAAGAGAAGATCGATTACTTTCATGACGCGGAGCGATTCGGAAACCTTCACGGCCGGTTCCGCGCGATGCTCGATCACCGCGATAAAATTACGATAGAAGTCGCTCCAATGCGTTTCTACCTCGGGCAGCGGCAGCTCGCTTGTCGTTTCGCGCGGACGCGGCGCCATCGTGCGGGTGGGACCGGCTTCCGTGTAAACGATTTCGTCTGTCCAGCCGAGCTCGCGGTCGTCGGCAAGCTTCACCATTTTCCCGGAGCAGTCCCAGCCGTTGATTACGACCGTGCCGTCCGAGCACTGCATGTGCCAGCGTGCCTGGTTGATGAAGCAGTTTGTAGAAACCTCGATCAGCGCCGATACGCCGTTTTCAAAATTAACAAGCAGCCGGCAGTTGTCGTCAACCTCTGTGCTGTATAATTGGAAGAGATCTGCATGAACCTCTACAACGGGGGCCTTGATCATCCACATAATCTGATCGAGCAGATGAATTCCCCAGTCGAGCACCATTCCGCCGCCGTTGATTTTATAACCGCGCCAGCCCGCAAGCACGCGCTTGGAGCCCTGCACGCGGCTTTCGATCACATAAGGACGGCCGAGCAGGCTCTCGTCCACAATTTTTTTCATGATAACAAAATCCTTGTCCCAACGCCTGTTCTGGTGTACGGAAAAATGCTTCCCCGTTTCGGTCATGACGGCGATGATTTCCTCGAGCTCCGCAGCATTCATTGTAACGGGCTTTTCGCATACTACATTTTTGCCGCTCCGGAGCATGCGGATAGAAAGATCCTTGTGAAAATTGTTCGGCGTGGCAACGAGTACGATATCGATCGTTTCATCCTGCTCGAGCTCTTCCAGAGAACCGTACGCTTTAAGTCCCTGCTCTTTTGCGGCATTTCTGCGTTCCTCGCGGATATCATATGCACCGACAACGTTAATTTCCGGCAGCTGTTCCCGAATGGAGCTGAAATGATATGATCCCATGCCGCCAAAGCCGACGATCGCTAAATTATATTTCATAATGCTGCTTCCTTTCCTGCACAAAAATATATATAATCAACTTTGGTTAGAATACTACACGGATTTGTAAAATGCAATCATTTCCGTAAAAAATTTCTTTTCTTTGAGGTGGCCGGATGAGCAAGCGTTGGAAAGCGGCGGCAGTGATCTGCGAATATAATCCGTTTCATAGGGGACATCAATATCATTTAGAGGAAACGCGCCGGATCAGCGGGGCGGAGTATGTGATTGCCGTAATGAGCGGAAACTTCGTTCAGCGCGGCGAGCCGGCAATCGCGGACAAATGGCTGCGGACCGAAATGGCGCTGCGCGGCGGTGCAGATCTTGTGGTTGAACTGCCGGCAGCGTATGCGCTGTCCTCCGCGCAGTATTTTGCAAGCGGCGCAGTCGATCTGATCTGTAAGATGTCGGTTGTTACGCATTTGTCGTTCGGCAGCGAGGCGTTCGGAGGAGAAGGCGGCGCTGCCGAGCTGGAACGCTTTGCGCTTCGGACGCCTCGTGGCCCGGAGCTTGATCGGGGCAGCCTGCGCGGCGGCCGATCCTATGCCGCTGCAGCGCACAGACCGGGCGTCGCAGCGCCAAACGATGTCCTTGGAGCCGAATATATCCGGGCGCTGCACAGGCATGCCTCTGAAATTCGTCCGATCACGGTAACGCGTAAGGGCTCGGCACATGATCAGCCCGGCAGCGCCGGACATATTCGCAGCCTGATCGGCAGCGCATCTTCTGCGGCAGAGCAGGCTTCCTGGAAAGCGCTGATGCCAGAGACTGCGGCAAATTTACTGGAAAAAGAGATGGAAACGGGAAAAAGCCCCGTATTATCGGAGCATTTTGATCAGACCGTGCTTGCTGCGCTTCGATTCTTAGGCGCCGAAGGACTTCGGAGCTGCCCGTTTGTGGCCGAAGGGCTGGAATACAAGATTTATTCGGCGGCGTGTTCCGCTACGTCGTTTGAAACGCTGATCCGGACGTGTACGTCGCTCCGCTATACCGCGTCGCGGATCCGCCGCATTGTATTTGCAGCGATCCTGGGCATTACGCGTGAAATGATAAAAATGCCGGCCCCGTATATCCGGATTTTGGGGATGAACCGCGGCTGCGGCCCGCTCATGGACGCGCTCACGGAACGCGCATGCGTTCCGGTGATTACTTCGAAGGCAAAATTTCTGAAGTCAGCCGCGGATCTGCCGGAAACCGCGCCGGCAAAATTGTTTTTGCGGACGGAAAACCGGGCCGCAGAGCTGTATGCGCTGGGATATCCTGCGCAGGATCAGCGCATCGGCTGCTCTGAATTGACACACCCGCTGATTTACGTATCGCTTCCTTAGTCCGTCCGTTTCATTCCGAACGCCGTCCTGAGCAGGCCGCTGATGAGCTTCGGAGGTTTTATTACAACAATCTTCATTGTCACACCTCAAATTCTGTGGCAGCATTTACTACCATTATATTCCGGAGCGGAGGAAAAGGTTAAAAGCCTGAAAAGGGATAGAATCCATATTTGTGATTTTCGCAATTTTATGATAATATAGTCGGGAAATTTAATTATAGGAGAAAAAATATGATAGATTTGTCAATAAAGGAATTTCTTGGAAAACTCGGTTCCGCAGCGCCCGTTCCCGGCGGCGGCGGCGCGGCGGCACTGGGGGGAGCGCTCTGCTCCGCGCTTTGCTCCATGGTTGCGGCTCTTACGTCCGGGAAGAAGAAATACGCGCAATATCAGGAGGATATCGATCGGATCGCGCGGGAGACGGCTGAAATTACCGAAAACATGGAAAACCTGATTGAAAAGGATGCGGAAGCCTTCGAGCCGCTTTCTAAAGCGTATGGGATTCCGAAGGAGGCTCCCAACCGCGAGCAGGTTTTGGAAGAAGCGCTCAGAGTCGCCTGTACTGCCCCCCTCGAAATTTTACGCGAGGCCTGCAGACTTGTCCCCCTTCTGGAGGAGCTGGCGGTTAAGGGCTCCCGGCTTGTCCTCAGCGACGTCGGGGTATCTGCGGCAGCCTGCGCCATGGCGCTGCGCAGCGCGGCGCTGAACGTATATATCAATACGAAGCTGATGAAAGACCGCGCTTATGCTGAAAACATTAACCTAGAAACGAAACGGCTCTGCGGCGAACAGGCCGTCCGCTGTGAAAGCGTTTACGCCGCGGTAGAAGAAGCTTTGACAGGAGGAAACGGAGAATGACAGAATTAAGAGGCGCCCCTGTGGCCGCCGCGATTACGGAGGCCTGCAAGGAAAAGCTTGCGGCTTTGAAGGAAAAAAATATTGTGCCGACGCTTGCGATCGTGCGGCTTGGCGCACGAGCCGACGACGAAGCATATGAAAAAGGCGCGGAAAAACGCTTTGCAGGAGCAGGGGCTGAAATCAGGAAATTCGTTTTGCCGGAAAATACGAATCAGGAGCAGCTGGAGGAAGCGATTCAGGCTCTGAATGCGGATCCTTTGATTCACGGCATCCTGCTGTTCCGGCCTCTTCCGGCGCATTTGGATGAAAATAGGATTAAACGTCTGATTCGGATGGAAAAGGATGTCGACGGCATGTCGTATGCAAGTCTGGGCGGCCTGCTTGCCGCAAAAGACGGAAAAGCGGAGGCTTACGCCCCATGTACGCCGCAGGCGGTAATGGAACTGCTGGAATATTACGGGATCGACGTTACGGGGAAAAAGGTCACGGTGGTCGGACGGAGCTCCGTGGTCGGCCTTCCGCTCGCCGTAATGCTGACGCACAGAAACGCTACGGTTACAGTATGCCATACGAAGACCCGGGATCTGTGGAAAGAATGCAGAGAGGCGGACATTCTTATTGCAGCGGCGGGAAAAGCAAAGCTGATCGGCAGAGAGCATACCTCGGCAGGACAAGTACTGATCGACGTCGGCATCAATTTCTTGGACGGGAAGCTGTGCGGAGATTTTGACTATGAAAGCACTTCCCGGCAGGCGGCGGCAGCTACGCCGGTCCCCGGGGGAGTGGGCGCCGTAACGACGTCTGTCCTGTTAAAGCATACGGTGGACAGCGCCGGAAAATTATGCTAAACTCATCAAAATGAGATCAAGCTATGCAGGAATGTTTCGATGGAAACTTGTAAGGAGGCTTACAATTAATGGATATGCAGAAAAACAGGGAGGAAATCGACAGCCGATATCAATGGCGTTTGGAGGATCTTTTTGAAACGGACGAGCTTTGGCTGCAAACCGCGCAGGCTGCGGAGGAAAAGATTGAAGAAATCCGCAAGTACTCCGGGAAATTCACGAAGAATGCGGCATCCATGGCGGAATGCATCGGAAAGCTGTATGAATTAAATGGAATTGTAACCAAATTATACGTATACGCATATATGCGCCGCGACGAAGATAGTACGAAACCGTTTTACCAGGACCTGGCGGGAAAAGCAGATATGCTTGCAACAAAATTTTCTGCCGCGGTATCCTTTTTCGAACCGGAGCTTTTAACATTAAATAAAGAAAAAATATCCAAATATATAAAAAAAGAGCCTGCGCTTGGAGAGTATGCTTTTACAATAGAAGAAATCATGCGGAAAAAAGCGCACGTGCTCAGCAAAGCGGAGGAACGGCTGCTGGCAATGTCTGCGGAAGCGACTTCCGCGGGCCAGGACGTATTCATGATGTTTAACAATGCCGACATTAAATTCCCGGTCATAACGGACGAAAACGGGAAGAAAGTAGAGCTTACAAACGGCAGATATCTGAAGTTCATGGAATCGCCTGACAGAAACACGAGAAAAAGAGCCTTCAAAGCGCTGTATGACACGTACGGGGCATATCGGAATACTTTGGCAGCAGCATATGCCGGCAGCGTGAAGTCCGATAAGTTCTATGCGGAGGCGCAGAAATACAGCTCCTGCCTTTCTGCCGCGCTGTATCAGGACAACGTACCTTCTACGGTATACAACGGCCTGATTCAGACGGTACATGCGAATATTAAAAAGCTGACGCCGTATCTGGAGCTGCGAAAGAAAATGCTGGGCGTGCGGAAGCTTCATATGTACGATCTTTACGTCCCGTTTGTTAAAACGCCGCAGAAAACGTATTCGTTCGAGGAAGCGCGCGAAATTGTGCTCGAAGCGCTGAAGCCGCTGGGGGAAGAATACGGAAGCGTGCTGAAAACGGCTTTCACCGATGGATGGATCGATGTGCAGGAAAACAGAGGGAAACGCACGGGGGCGTATTCCTGGGGCTGCTATGGCTGCCATCCTTTTGTTTTGCTGAACTGGCAGGGAACGATCAACGATGTGTTTACGCTGGCGCATGAGCTCGGCCACGCCATGCATACGTATTACAGCAATACGGCGCAGCCGCTGCAATATGCGGAATATAAAATTTTTGTCGCGGAGGTTGCTTCTACCGTAAACGAAAATCTTTTGATGGAATATCTGCTGGCGCATACGAAGGACGATACGGAAAAAGCCTTTTTGTTGAATCATTATCTTGAAGAATTCCGGGCTACCGTATTCCGTCAGACGATGTTTGCGGAATTTGAAAAAACCGCGCACAAAATGTACGAAAGGGGCGAGAGCCTGACGTGCGAGGCGCTGTCCTCCGTCTACTACCGCCTGCAGAAGAAGTATTTTAAAAAGGTCATGAAAATAGATAAGGAGATTGCTCTGGAATGGGCGCGGATTCCACACTTTTACACGGCTTTTTACGTGTATAAGTATGCGACGGGATTTTCCGCCGCGACGATTCTCGCTTCGGGAATCCTGAGCGCAGATCAGGAAAAGCTTGAAAAATACCTTGCTTTTCTGAAGGGCGGTTCCAGCGATTATCCGATGGAGCTGCTTCGAAAGGCTGGCGTCGATTTGTCCAGTCCTGAGCCGGTGCAGGCCGCGCTGGAGCTTTTCGAGCAGAAAACGAAACAGCTGGAGGCTCTGACTGGTTCAGTATGAGAAACGATTTTGACGGCGTTGTAATCGAAGACCGGCAGGTAGTAGAAGACGCGGTAGTCTGCCGCAATCTGAGCGTAGAGGGCACTGCTGAATTTATGTCGGAGGTGGAGGCGGATTATGTAGACATCTCAGGCGAGGCCTGCTTCGATGTATACGTATCCTGCGACAAGCTGACCGTACGCAACAGATGCGTCTGCAAAAGCAGCCTCCTGACGACGTCCGTACGCGTATTGGGTGAGATGGCGGTTTACGGAAAGCTGTATTCCGAAACCGTAATTGTCGGCGGCGCGCTGAAATTCCGCAGCACCTTCCGAACGGCGGCGCTGTCTGTCCGCTCCGGCTCGCTGGTAAAGGGCAGCGCTCTGCTGAGAACCTCGCGCTGTACGGTCCACGGCATAATGAATAACTCCGGCGTGCTGACCAGTGAGAATCTGCTGATTTCGAGCGATCGGACCTCGCGGATTCAGGAGATCCGTGCGGACAAGCTTCTGGTAAAGTACAATACCGCCTCGGGGAAGCCGATTCCTGACGGAAGCTTTTTATTAGTCAGCGATTTTGTCGATTGCTTTTCCGCCGACCTGGAGGATTGCAATATCGAACGGCTCTACTGCGACAGCGCCGTAATTCGCAGAGGCTGTACGATTCATGAGATTTTGTACAGAGATAGCATTGAAATAGAGCAGGGCGCTCGTGTGGAAAGGTTGTCCAGAACGTGAAACGAAACAGGAAATCCATTCTATTTGCCGCGGCAGCGGCTGTTCTTGTTATGGCAATTGCTGTTATTTATTTTGTAAAACGGCAGAGCGGCGAAGCTGCGGAATATCTGCAGATCTGTCTGCTTGACTTTAATGAGCCGGAACAATATGGGGAACTCCGGACAGACAGTTACCAGGCCGACGGAACGGAATTCGGCTATGATCCGACGGGTGGCCTTGACGGAACGGGCTGCGTTACCATACATTCCTCTGCCGAAAACGACGCAAGGTTTACATATCGGTATGAATCCGCTCTGGAAGAGACGTATTACAGAATGAGCGTCTGGGTTCGAACGGAAAACGTTGGGACAAGCGCTTCCGGAACCGATAATACTGCGGTAGGAGCCAATCTTTCGGTTTTGAACACATACAGCCACTCCGTATCCTATACGGGAAGCAGCGATTGGACCTATATTGAATATTACGGAAAAACAGGAGAAGGACAGACTGATTTTACCGTTTGTCTCCGCCTTGGGTTTTATGGGGGCATGAATACCGGAACGGTATATTTTGATGATTTTGAGCTGGAGCAGCTCGATGCGCTCCCGAGCGGTGCGGTCAGCACCTCCATGGAAGATACTTTAAGCGGCGGTTCGGGCAGGGCCCAGGCAGAGTCTGAGCATCAGGACACGATGCTTGCGGCGACCGTGATGGTCCTGTGCATCGTACTGTATCTGGCCGTTGCCTACCAATATGCGAAAAAGCGCGATGCGGAGGCGCAGCAGCTTGATCTTCTGAGCGGCTCTGCCGCAGTCCGCGGTCTGTCAGCCGGGAGCGCGGTCCTGTTTCTGATTGCCGCCGGCTTCCTGCTGAGACTGGTGCTGTCTTTTACCATGCCGCAATGCGATATTGACGTAGGCCTTTTCCAGTATTGGGCAAGAAATCTGGCGGAAAAAGGGATTCCTGACTTTTATTCATATGCAGAATCAATGAATCTTGACTATCCGCCGCTGTTTTTATATTATCTTTATTTCCTCGGACTTGTTGGCAGGATCGGAAACATCGGTCAGACGCTTTTGTTTGATGTGCTGCTGAAGCTTCCCTCGATGCTGGCGGACTGTGTAATTGCGTATGTTCTTTATAAAATGGCCAGGGGACGCATGAGCAAGAACTGGACGCTGTTTCTTGCCGCAGTCTGGCTGTTTAATCCGATGGTGCTGCTCGACTCTGCATGCTGGGGACAGGTAGATTCTCTGCTGGCGCTGGCATTGCTGCTGTCCGCATACTGCATTGAGAAGGACCGCTACGCCTGGGCCGCTGTGGCGCTGGCGTTTGCAGTAACTTTAAAGCCTCAGGGAATCTTTTTCGTGCCAATATTGGGCTTTGCTCTGCTGCGGCAGCTCATATGGGAAAGGGAATTGCCTCTGGCAAAAAGGCTGCTCCGGTTTGTGTACAGCCTGGCTGCGTTTCTGGCCGCGGCGCTCGTGATTATTCTCCCATTTGGGATCAAAATGGAGCCGAATCTTTTCAGCTGGATTTTCGGCGTCTATACGAATACAGCGGGCGGATACAGCTATGCAACCGTAAATTCTTTTAATTTCTTCTACCTGCTAGGGGCAAACTGGGTAAATGACAGCACGCCTTTTCTGGGACTGACGTATTTTGCATGGGGAATGATCGCGATTGTTGTGATCAGCCTGCTGACTGGAGTGCTGTATCTTGTGAAAAGAGAAAAACAGCCGTACGTTTATCTGCTTTCCGCAATGCTGATTTATATGGTGGCGACTTTCGGACCGCGGATGCATGAACGATATTTTTATCCGGCGCTCGTACTGCTGCTGGCTGCCGTGATTCATTCGAATAACAAGCTGCTGCTTGGAATCTATGGTGTAATGTCGATTTCGAATTTTTATACGGTCCTGGAAGTAATGACCGGCCTTTCTATCGGCGGCAAGCTGATTGAAACCGATTATGCTACGGCAAGCTACTACTATTGGCCGCCCTTGAATACGCAGCGGGCGGCGATGACGATTTTCAATGTACTTTGCGCGGCGGCGCTCTTCGCAGCCGCATGCATATTGATTTTTACAAAAATTGGCAGTGCAAAATCTTTCCGGATTTGGGAAGATGCAGGAAACGATCCGATAGAACAGATAGGTGGTCAGCATGAAAAATAAAAATTCTGAAAAGAAAAGGAACCGGCCGCGGCGCCTTGGTCTTGCGGCGCTTGCTGTGACGGCGCTTCTGACGCTTACCTTCTCCGCCTGCTCGGAGGGTGGAAGCACGGAGCTTGAAAACAGCGGCTTTGAGAGCGGAAGCGGAGCTTCGATCGACGGCTGGAGCCAGTATAATTACAAAAAAGATTATGAGGGCAATACGGACTGCACGCAGATCACGCTTGCAAAGATGGATTTCAGCGGGCAATGCGTCAGGATTGCGAGCCAGGACCAGAACGACGCCAGGATTTATCAAAAGATCCAGGTTCAGCCAGAGGCGAATTATTGTGTAAAATTCGATACGCTGTACGAGAATATCGACGCCGATGTGCCGGAGACGGAACGCGGTGCCGGCCTGAACGTTTCTGTTAAAGACGGATTGGAAAGATCTGGGAGCCTTTACGGCAGCGTCAGCGAATGGCAGACGGTTACTGTCTATTTTAAAACAGTCTCCGATCAGGAAAGCGTGGAGCTTACGATTGGAATCGGCGGATACGGGGCGGAGTCGAGCGGAACGGCGTACATCGACAATGTCCGCATAGAGAAGGTAGACAGCGTTCCTGAAGGGGAAGTCGCATTCAGCGCGGCAGTCTCTTCTTCCGACAGCCAGGCCGCTCCAGGCGCAAGCATTTGGTTGAAGCTCCTTTTCCTGCTGCTTGCGGGAGGCGTTATCGCCTTTGTTATTGTGGTTTCTCTCAAAGCCGATAAAGAAAATGCTGCAAAAAACAACCCTCTTTCACAAAAAAATCCGCTTCTGAATAAAAAGGATTTTATCATTCTGATCGTTCTGGTTGTTGTTTGCTCTGCGATGTCTTTTTATAAGCTTGGAAACGCATACGCCGCTTCTTCTTACTGGAAGGCTTCCGAGGCGGGCGAATATGTAATCGTGGAATTTGATCAGCCAGAGACGGTGGCCCGCACCGTATATTCCAATAATATTCCGGCGAACAATAATGCGGTTTCCTATACGGTATATTATGAGACGGAAGACGGCAGCGGCGAGTATAAAAGTATTTTCAGCATCAAGGCAGGCGCGTTTTTTGAATGGGAGCACGTAGACAGCTCGTTTACGACACGGCGGGTCAAAATCGTTTCCACGCGCTCCGGGCTTGGCATAAATGAAATGGGCTTTTTTCGAAAAAACGACAGCGGGGAATATGAAAAGCTGAACGTAACCGTGGCAGAAACCAGTTACAATAAAGAACTGAATGAAAGCCATAATCCCGCCATGCTGTTTGATGAGCAGGATACCGTGGAGCCGTACAGCAGTTATATGAGCTCAACGTACTTTGACGAAATTTATTTCCCGCGTACGGCTTACGAGCATATTCACGGATATCCCGTTTATGAGATCACGCATCCGCCGATGGGGAAAATTCTCATGTCGATCGGAATCCGGATCTTCGGAATGAATCCGTTTGGCTGGCGCTTTATGGGCACGCTGTTCGGCGTGGCGCTTGTGCCTTTAATGTACCTGCTCGGCCTGAAGCTGTTTAAGAAGCGGATTTACGCTTTTGCGGCGGCATTCCTGATGATGTTTGATTTTATGCGTTTGGCGCAGACGCGGCTTGCCACGATCGATTCGTATTCCGCGTTTTTTATCCTGTGCATGTACTATTTCATGTACGACTACTTTACGCAGAAATCCTATGAGAAAAAACCGTTCTGGAAATCCCTGCTCCCGCTTTTATTCTGCGGTATTATGTTCGGGCTCGGCGCCTCGACAAAATGGGTGTGCCTGTATGCAGGAGTCGGACTTGCGTTTTTGTTCTTCCTGGCGAAGTATCTGGAGGCGGACGATATCGCATCCGGCAGAGCCTTGCCTGCAAATAAAGAAAAGTCCTGGTTTACGCACAATTTTATACCGACCTGCTGCGCCTGTGTTGTCTTTTTCATTGTTATACCCGCGGCGATCTATATTCTGTCGTATATCCCATATATGGCGCCGTCTCCGGATAAAAGCCTGATTGATATCGTGCTGGAGAATCAAACCTATATGTTTAATTACCATTCCGGACTGACGGAGGGACATCCGTACGGCTCGGCCTGGTATACGTGGCCGATCAACATGCGTCCGATTTATTACTATTCCGGTTCCAATGCCAATCTGGCAGAGGGAATGAGCACCTCCATTGTTTCCATGGGGAACCCGCTTATCTGGTGGACGGGTCTGGCGTGTATCTTCCCGGCGGCCTTTTACGCCTGGAAGAAGCGGGATAAAGGAATTCTCGTAGCGTTTGTCGGCTATGCGGCGCAGTTTTTCCCTTGGATTCTCGTAACGAGAGTTGTGTTTATATACCACTATTTCACTGCCGTACCGTTTATGATTTTTATGATTGTATACGTCATTAAAAATCTGATTGAGGACGGCGTGATCAGCAGACGCGTCCTGTGGATTTATCTTGCCCTGGTATTGGTTCTGTTTATCATGTTCTATCCGGTCCTTACAGGCCGCGAGGTTTCACGCAGCTATATCGACAACTTCCTGAGATGGTTCAGCACATGGAGCTTTTAATATGACTGGAGAGGACCGGAACGAGAAAGAAAAATTACGCAGGCTGCTCAGTCTGACGCGCAGAGCCGTGCAGGATTACGATCTGATCCGCGAGGACGACCGCGTATGCGTCGGCCTTTCTGGTGGAAAGGACAGTCTTGCGCTTCTGACGACGCTTGCCGCACTGAAACGGTTTTACCCGAAACGGTTCGAGCTTTCCGCTGTGACGATCGCACTGGGCTTCGAGGGGATGGATTTTTCTCCGGTAAAGGCATATTGTGACGCGCTGGAGGTGCCGCTCAATATCGTGCAGTCGGATATTGCACAGATTGTTTTTGAAATCCGCAATGAGCAGAATCCGTGCGCCCTTTGTGCAAACCTGCGCCGCGGCGCGGTCAATGGGGCGGCCGCGCAGATGGGCTGCAATGTCGTTGCGCTGGCCCATCACAAGGACGATGTGATCGAAACGGCGCTGCTTTCGCTTTTTTATGAGGGCAGGTTTTATTGCTTTGCGCCGGCAACCTGGCTGGAACGGGCTCAGGTCCGTGTGATCCGTCCGTTCCTTTATGTGGAGGAGAAAGAAATTCGGCAGTTTGCCGGTGCGTCTTCTCTGCCAGTGGTTCACAACCCCTGCCCAATGGACAGGGCCAGCAGCCGGGCGGAAATGAAGACGCTGATCCGCACGCTGGAGAAAGAAAATCATTTTTTGCGCTCGAATCTGTTCGGCGCGGTAAAGAGGGACATATGGAATTCAAAAAGCTGACGTTAAATGAAATTCCTTTGATTAAACCGTTTTTCGTAATTCAGAAAAGCAGAATCTGCGACTACAGCATCGGCGGTCTGTTTATGTGGCGCGACTTTTTCTATACGGAATACGCTGTTGAGGAAAATATCCTGTTTTTTAAAGTGAAATATGTAAACGATATGATCGCCTTTACGATTCCGATGGCCGAAAGCCAGGAAGCAGTGCGCCGCGGTCTGGATCTGCTGTGCGGCTATGCCGCGCAAAACCACTACGATCCGATTTTCTGCATGACGAGCGCGGAGGACCGTTCTGTCATTGAAGACTATTTCTCGTGGAAGGGCTTTTCCGTCCTGTGCAGAAGCGACCGCAAGTGGGCCGACTATTTATATACAGCAGAAAGCTTCCTGGAATTCAAGGGCAAGCGGATGCACGGACAGCGCAATCATGTGAATAAATTTAAGGCGACGTATCCGAACTGGACCTTCAGAGAAATCGGGCCGGAGCTTCTGCCGGATTGCCTTTCCCTTCTGGAGAAAATCACGCGGCGCAATACCAAAAGCGATCCGATTGCGTTGGAGGAGCTGGCAAAGACGCGAGAGGTACTGGAAAATTATGCGGTTTACGGGATGCTGGGCGCCTGCCTGTATGTGGAAGACCAGATCGTAGGATTTTCCGTCGGCGAGATTGTTTATGATACGCTGATCGTACATATTGAAAAGGGCGATACGGATTATGAGGGCGTCTATCAGGTCCTTTCAAATGAATTTGCAAAGCGCTTCGTTACGCCGGAGGTAAAATACATCAATCGGGAGGACGATTCCGGAGACAGCAATTTGCGGACCTCCAAGCTTTCCTATCATCCGCTTAAAATTCTGGAGAAATTTACGATCTGGATCGAGCAGTGATTTAACGCATGGTTGCCTGCAGCGTGGCCAGATTCTCACGCATCAGAGAAACGTATGTTGCGCCGCCGGAGAGCTGCTCCTCCGACACGTTATGGCAGGTGTAAAACAGCGCGGCTGCGGTTCCGGTCGCATCGGCAAGGCTGTCTGCGATATTGTGGTTTGAAAATTCAATATAATATACGGTGGAAACCTTTTTCTCCTTAATTTTTTCAATCAGCAGGGCGATTGCGGCGGCGCTCGGCTCGGAATGCTCCGCGCAGCCCGGGAATGCGGCGTAGTATTCAAGCCCATATTCTTCAGTAAAATAGATGAGAGGGAATCGGTCCCCGAAAATCAGCGTTTTATTTTCTACCGTTTCAAAAAAGCTGCGGAACGCTTCATCAAGAGCATTTAATTCCGCGATATAGGCCGCTGCGTTTTCTTCGTAGACCTCCCGCCGATCGCCATCTGTTTCGCACAGTCTGTTTCGAATTTCCTCTGTGATCCGGATGGCGTTTACCGGAGAGGTCCAGACATGCTCGTCGGGCTCATGTCCATCCTCTTCTGTTAATACGGAAACGCAATCCATCATTTTCAGCGTATTGATTTCCCGGTCCAGCGAGTTCAGTATTTTATCCACCCACGCGTCCGATTCGCCGCCGGTATATACGAAAAGATCGCAGCCCTGTATTTTCAGAATGTCCTGAGCAGTCGGTTCGTAAGAGTGGCTCTCGCTTCCCGGAGGCAGGAGCATAGTAACCTGCCCGGCGCGTCCCAGGACCTGTCTTGAAAAATCATATGCGGGAAAATTTGTCGCCACCACGGATAGTTCTTCGCTCGCGGGCAGCTGCGCCCGCCCGCAGGCTGAAAAACAGGCCGTAAGCGCAAAGCACGCCAGCAGCAGGGAAAGGATTCGTTTCAAGCGCATAACACCTCCGTACCAATTCATTTTACTATGATTTCCTCCTGAATGCAATTTCCTGCATGCATAAAACCACTCCGGCCGTCATAAGTTTTATACAAAGAACAGCCGTAAAGGGGTTTTGTACAAAATGAACCATTCTGTAATTCTGAAGGACTACATAGAAAACCGCGTTTACGAGGTCGCACAGTATATACTGGATACAAACTGTACGGTCCGCGCGGCGGCCAAAAAGTTCGAAGTAAGTAAATCAACCGTACATAAAGACCTCGTAGACCGCCTGCCTCATCTGAACGGCACGCTTGCGGAAGAAGTCCGAAAGGTATTGGATGGAAACAAGGCCGAGCGCCACATCCGCGGAGGCCTGGCTACAAAAGCGAAATATGAAGAGGTAAGAAAACGCAGAGACTGTACCGGCTAAATTATTGCCGGCTTCTGCTCATTTTCGACATCTGACGCTGCGCCATGACCAAATCGTAATAAATGCCCTTTTGCTTCAGCAATTCCTCGTGGCTCCCAACCTCGGCGACGCCCTTTTTGTCGAGCACCACAATCCGCGTGGCATTCCGCAGCGTCGACAGGCGATGAGCGATCGCAATCGTTGTGCGGTCGCTCGTCAGCATCTGCAGAGAGTCCTGAATCTGCTTTTCGATTTCCGTATCCAGAGAGGCTGTAGCCTCGTCGAGAATCAAAATTTTAGGGTTGCGGAGCAGCGCGCGTGCGATGGCAAGTCTCTGCCGTTCTCCTCCCGAAAGAGTATGCCCTCGTTCTCCGATGACGGTGTTGTAGCCGTCCGGAAGCTTTATGATGAATTCATGCGCGCCCGCTATTTTTGCGGCATCGATGATTTCCTCCCGCGTAGCGTCTGCCTTTGCATAAAGCAGGTTGTCGTATACGGAACCGGAAAACAGGATCGTTTCCTGCAGCACCACGCCGATCTGACTGCGCAGTGAATGCTGCGAAATCTCTCTGATATCGATCCCATCGATTCGGATGCTTCCTTCGGTAACATCGTACAGACGCATGACAAGATTGATGAGAGTAGACTTTCCAACGCCGGATTTTCCGACCAGGCCGATCATCTCGCCGGGCTGAATTTTTAAATTGATATCCTTCAGCACATCTGTAATGTGGTCATAGCTGAAAGATACATGATCAAATTCAATTTCACCGCGCAATGAGACGTCGACCGGGTTCGCTGCGTCGGCAACCTCCGTCTTTTCATCCACAATATCAAAGATCCGCACGATAGAGGTGAAAACGCGGGTGAGCGCATTCGGAATGCTGACCAGCCAATCGATCGGCGCGTAAACCATGGCGATATACGAAGAAAGCATCGAGGCTTCGCCGATCGTCATGGCGCCGTTCAGGATTTTGCTGCCGGTATAATAAAGCACTAGGAAATTTCCGATCATGAGGCTGATTCGGATAAACGGAGAGAGCAGCGCGTACATCGTCTCGTTTTTCACCGAAATATCGCGTTCGCGCGCGGCAGCGGCGTCATACCGCTTCGTTTCTTTTTCTTCCGTGCCGAATGCTTTTACAACGCGAATCCCCGAAAAAATATCATGCAGGATCGTGCCGCATTTCGATGATGCGCTCCACTGACGGCTATAAATTTTACGAGTATAATTCCAAAAAATTTTCGTCGGAATAATTGCAATCGGCATGGGCAGGAGAAAAATCAGCAAAAGCTTCCAGTCATACAGGATCAGGATGACGCTGACGCCGATCAGCTGCAGGAATACGCCGAGTACGTTCGGAACCTGCGAGTTGATAAAATTCTGCACCTCTTGCGTGTCGTTGACAACACGGTTCATCAGCTCGCCCGTCGTCTTTTTGGAAATGCCGGAAAGCGAGAGCTCTTGTACTTTGTCGAACACCATCATCCGCAGATGCACGATGACTTTGGCGCCGACCTGCATCATGAGCAGATTTCGGATAATCGAAATGATAAAGTTCAGGACATATGCCGCCAGCATTAAAAGGACAACCAGCAGAAAGCCGATAAATACGCGGCCTCGATCGGAAGCGATCGCCGCTCCAATTTCAGGGTTGTTGATGTAGGAATCGACCAGAATTTTATTGATATAAGGATTGACCAGGCCGATCAGGAGCACGCCGATAAACAGCAGGGAGGACCAGATCAGCCTTGCTTTATGCGGCCGCAGAATATCCCAGAGCCTGCCCAGAAGCTTTTTCTTGTTTACGCAATTCAGACAGATACTGCTGCCCGGCTGGAACGGCGTCCCGCATACGGGGCAAACACGTTCAGAGGCGTTTTCTCCTTCTTGGCGATAAATGCCTTTCTCAAGAAAAAGATTGTATTTGTTTACCAGAAGACCGAAGAGCTTCTGACGATCCATGCTGCCGCGGCAAAAGACATACGGCTCTTCAGATTCTTTCCATATGCATTCGACTGCTACGGAGCCGACCTCCGGCCGATATACGAATTTCTGTATGGAGGACAGCGCGTGCGCCTCCCTTTCGGCCGTCCCTTCCCACAATATAAATTCTGTTTCGGTGAGAATGGCGATTCCGTCCGCGGCGCTGCCGTTTTTATCTAAATTATAGGAAAATACGGAAAGTATCTGGTTCTCCTGCAAGCCGCAGCCATTATCGCGCAGCTTTTTCAGAAGAGCCGTTCTGTAATAGGATCCTTCTTCCATATGCATAACGATGCCTTTCTGCCATCACAAGTAAAGCTCGATTTTTTTATAGCTTGCGCGGTCCAGCCTTTCGATGCTCGGGATCTCGTATCGGTTCCCGTCGATGTCTATGATCATGAGCCGATCCTCATTCATTTTTAAAATACTGCGCTGCGTGTCCTGAAGCGTGAAGCTTGCTTTGCCCTCCGGCGTAGTAACGTCCCAGTATGTGAAGCCGTACCGGTCCTTCAGGCGGTCGATTGTAACGATCTTTTTTATATAATATTTTCGTTTCAGCTCGCGGCGCAGGATTTCGCGCTCGTCGTCTCCGAACAGGGATAGATCTGTTATGATTCCCAGCTCTTTTTGCTCTTCGTCCAGCACGCTGAGATACCGCTCTGTTTCTTCAAACGGAAACATCCGATGCAGAAATACGCGGCCGTATTCTTTTTCTTCTCCATTTTCTTCCGCAGGGATTTTTAATGCAAGTAAACCGTCTTTGTCGATAAAATGGGCGTTTTCCCGGGTGAAATACGTTGTTTTTACAATATTTGATAAAGCTTCGTTTCCCATGCTGTTTCTCCTATTCCGTAACGCCGATATTTTTCAGCGCTTCCATCTGCAGCGTGTATAATTTATAATAGATTCCCTTCTGACGGATCAGTTCTGCGTGCGTCCCGTATTCTGGCATTTTACCGTTTTCGATGACGATCAGCCGATCCGCGTCACGCAGCGTGGAAAGACGGTGCGCGATCATGATTGTCGTTTTGCCGGCGACGAGATTTTCCAGCGCGGACTGAATGGTGCGCTCCGTCTGCGTATCCATCGCGGCGGTGGCTTCATCCAGAATCAATATTTTCGGATTGAGCAGTACGGCTCTGGCGATGGAAATTCTTTGCCGTTCTCCTCCGGAAAGCTCTTTGTGTCCGAATCCGATCCTTGTATCGTAAGCGTCCGGGAGCTTAATGATAAATTCGTGGGCCCCTGCGATTTTGGCGGCCTCGATGATTTCTTCTTTGGTTGCTTCCGGCTTCGCATAACGGATGTTTTCCAGAATCGATCCGATAAACAGGTACGTTTCCTGTGATACGATGGCGATGTTCCGCCGGAGATCGGCAAACGCATATTGCCTGACGTTGATTCCGTCGATCAGAATTTCGCCGCCCGTCACGTCGTAAAGGCGGATGAGAAGATTTGCAAGCGTGCTTTTCCCCGCGCCGGAATGTCCGACGATTCCGATCATTTTCCCCGGCTCGATCGCGAAAGAAACGTCGTCGATTATTTTCCGGCTTTTGTCATAAGAAAATTCCACGTGACGAAATTCTACGCTGCCCTCCAGCGTCTCTTTGCGAACCGGGTTCTGCGCTTCGGTCACGTCCGGCTCAGCATCGTAAATCTCGAACAGACGCTGCACCGCATTCGTGCATTGGGAAAAGAAATACGTCATATCTACGAACATGAACAGCGGCGCGTTCATCATACCGACATAAGAAAGGAAGGTGAGCAGCGTTCCGTAGGTCATCTGGCCGTTCATTGTCATCCAGCCTCCCACGATCCAGACGATGATCGTGCTCATGTACATAATGACGTATGCAAACGGGAAGGCGACATTGTTGAATATCGTAATTTCTTTATACATATCGGTGACTCTTCCGGCATGCCGGCGGAAGCGCTTTCCTTCTTCTTTCTCGCGAGCGAAGGCTTTGATGACGCGCATCCCGGACAGAACGTCCGTAAGCGCGCTGCTCATGGCACGGAAGCAGGAATAGTTTTTCGCGTGAAGATGCCCCGAACGCCGGAACAGCCTGCTGATGACGAACAAAAACAGCGGAATCACGATCAGACAGAGGAGCGCAAGCAGGGGATTCATGGTGAGCATTATAATGAAAACCGCAATCACCTGTACGATATTAATCAGAAAATAAGGCAGGCCGTCCACAAAAAACCAGTATATGGACGTTGCGTCGTTGTTGATCTGCGTCATGAGCCCGCCGGTCTGCCGCCCGGTAAAAAAGCTGAGGGACAGGCGTTTTATACAGTCGAAGATCGTTCGCTTCATGTCGTAGACGAGCTTTCCTGCAACGCGCGAAGTAATGATGGCAGACAGCATATTGATGAGTACGCTGCATATGTTCATGGAAGCGATCAGCAGAATCACAAACAGAAGCTGCCCATAGAAGCTGCCGTTTTCATTTAATACCTGATCGTAGAAGAATTTTGAGGAAAAATAGGGAGCTATGACGCCGAGCGCGCTTACCAGCACCAGCGCAAGCAGAATCAGAAAAATTTCTTTCCGGTATTTCTTTAGAAAAATCCACATTCTTTTCACAAGCTTTCCGCGATCCATGCACTTGGGACAGATTTTTCGATTCGGATCGGGATACCGGCAGCCGCAGGTCGGGCAGACGGCTTCTTTTTTGAAATCGTCCGGGTTTCTTTCGATTTTTCCGTCTTTTATGTATTGATTGGCGTACTTTACAAAAAGACGCACGCTTTCTTTGGCGGCGTTTGTGAGCATTGCAAAGAAGCGCGTCTGATCTCCGCATTTTGCGGTAAGGCGCGCGGTTGAAATGAGCGCTTCAAGAGAAAGCTCGGTGATTTCGGAAAGCCGATAGGTATAAACGTTTTTCTTTCTGTAAGAGGAACGCAGCCTGTTCCTTCGGGCGCACGGCCGGCTCTGTCCCGTCAGGACAAGCTGGCCCTCCGTTATCACGAGCAGCTCCTTTGTCAGAAGCAGAAACGTATCGCTTTTCATCAGATCCGCAGACAGGTCGCACGATGCGAAAAGCAGGATTTCATCCGTAGTGATCTTAAGATCACTTAAAATTCTGTTCAGTTCGGAATGATAAGAATCGATTTCCAGCATTAACTGCGTTCTCCTTCATTTAGTGATCCTAATTGTAACACAAATATCTATCCGTTTCAGTAAAAAATTAACAACATAAAAGATTGATATTATTAGACAAAAATATTAAAATTAATATCAATGATTCGTGCAAAATAGATTTTAAAAGATCAAAAGCATTTACATTTTCGAAAAAACAGATATAACACTCGTTGTATTATATAAAAAACATGAGGAATGAAAAATATGGCTTCTTTAGAAGAGACGATCAAAGAAAACTTCAGATACGGAATTACAGATATGCTGATTCTGAAGCTTCTGACAGAAGAGGATAAATACGTTTACCAGATTACCCGGGATCTGGAAGAAAAATCAAACGGCGTTTTCAAGGTAAGCAAGGTTTCTTTATATATTCCGCTGAACAGGATGGCGCAGCGGCATTTTGTGGAAGAGTATAAGATGCCGATCAAGGGAGGACGCTACAGAAAGTATTACAGAATTACGGAAACAGGACGAAGCTATCTCAATTTTATGGAAAAGGAATACAGAGCCATTTACAAGAGCACTCAGCAAATTCTGCGCGGCGGAACCTAGATTTCGGCTGGGGCGTATTGATTTTTAAGACGGAGCTTGCTGTTTCCACTGACGCTTTCAAAAAGATAGACCGCGGATAAATTTGATATACTGACCTTTGTGGAAACAGAGTTAAGCAGAACCAAAGAGCGACGGCCTGCCATCGCTTCGTCCATTCTGATTTCATAAGCGGGATGCTTCTTCTGCGGCGCTGTCTGACTGCGCGCGTTCCGCAGGCAGATTTGTTTTTCTGCGCATGACGAGGCTCCCGATTGCGGCGGCAATTGTGAAAGCATAGTACAGATATCCAGCGTGTCTTCCATACGCCGCCTGCCAAGCTGTTGGAGGAAGGATTTCCTGATCTGGTGTCTGTTGAAATCGTAAAGAGAACCGTGTGCCGAACGTAAAAAAACTTGTATTTTACGCCAAATACAGGTATACTAACCATGCGGTATCCGTAGCCTGATACAGACCTCGAGGAGGTATGAATCATGACTATGAGAACAATTCCGGAAGGAATGCGGCCTTATGAAAGGCTGGAGCGTTGCGGCGCGGAGGCGCTCAGCGATGCGGAGCTGCTTGCGATCCTGATCAAATCCGGTACGCGGGAACGGTCTGCGCTTGTTATAGCGGAGGAGCTTCTTTTAAAGCACGGGAGCCTTACCGATGTCGGAACCGCAGAGCTTTCCGCGCTGAAGAGCTGCGCGGGCATAGGACGCGTCAAGTCTATCCGTCTCCATGCTGCGGCTGAGCTGGGAAGGCGGATCGCATTCGGCCGTTGCAGAGATAAAATTAAAATTACGGATCATGAATATCTGGGAGACATGCTGATATCGGAAATCGGCCGGCTGCGGCAGGAGGTTTTTCAGGCACTTTTTTTTGATAAGAAATGGAATTATATTTCCGCCTGCCGGATTTCGGCGGGCACGGTTGACCGGACGCTCGTTCATCCGAGGGAAGTATTTTACAATGCGATCAAAAATTTGGCGTCCGCGGTGGTACTGGCGCATAATCATCCTTCGGGAGACTGCAGGCCGAGCCGGGCCGACTACGATACGACGGAACGCCTGGTAAAGGCGGGACGGCTTGTCGGGATCGACGTCGCAGATCATATGATTGTCGGAAATGGGAAATATTACAGTATGTACCGTGAGGGCGATCTGATAAAAATGAAAGAAAAAACATTAAACGAGGGATCAGAAGATTATGGCACGTGATATAGGAATCGATTTGGGCACGGCGAATACGCTTGTTCATATGTCCGGGAAGGGGATTATCATCCGGGAACCGTCCGTCGTGGCGATCAATAAGAACACAAATGAGGTCCTTGCGGTGGGAGACGCCGCAAAACGGATGATCGGCAGAACGCCGGGAAGCGTCGTTGCCATCCGGCCCCTGCGCGACGGCGTAATCGCAGACTTCGATATGACGGAACAAATGCTGCGGTATTTTATCAGAAAAGCGGCATCCGTTGCCGGAATTGGGAAGCCGAACCTGATTATCTGCGTCCCGTCCGGAGTGACGGAAGTGGAATATATGGCGGTTGAGGAGGCGGCAGAGCGTGCCGGCGCGAGGAAGAAGCCGCTTTTATTTGAAGAACCTCTGCTTGCCGCGATCGGAGCGGGGCTGCCGATCGAGGAGGCTACGGGATGCATGGTCGTGGATATCGGCGGGGGCACGAGCGAGGTCGCCGTTATTTCCATGGGCGGTATCGTAAATTCCAAATCGCTGCGGGTAGCGGGAGACAAGCTTGACGAATACATTTCCATGTATACCAAGCGGGAGCATAACCTGGTGATCGGCGAACGGACGGCAGAAGATATCAAGCTTACAATCGGCGCGGCGCATCCCAAGCCGCAGGAGGAGTACATGGAAATTAAAGGCAGAGATCTGCTGACCGGACTTCCTAAAAACGTCAAAATTTCTTCCTCTGAGGTTGTAGAAGCGATTCGTGAACCGGTGACGGCCATTGTAGACGCCATTAAGGAAGCGCTGGAGGAAACGCCTCCGGAGCTTGCGGCGGACATCATGGAAAAGGGAATCATGCTGACCGGCGGCGGGGCGCTGCTCAGCGGGCTTGATAAAATCATAAAAATCGAAACGGGTATGCCGGTATGCGTGGCGGAATATCCTCTGGACTGCGTTGCGCTTGGCACGGGGAAATGCCTGGAAGAGGGGAACCTGAGAAAAATTTTGTATCAGAACCGTACGTCGGGAATGTTCTGAGGTGTCTGATTCGCAGTGAGCAAGAAAACAAAACGGCTTATTTTTATATTGGCGGGGATTACGGTGCTGCTTGTGGTATTGATAGCGGTTTCAAGCAGGCCGGGAAGCAGTCTGCATTCCGTTTATAAAGTAATCGGAACGCCGTTCCAATATATTCAGCGGGGGTTTTCCTCTTTTGGGAGGAGTATTAAAAACGCCTTTTCTGTAATAGGAGATTACAGCGAGATCAAAGACAGAATCAGCGAGCTTCAGGAGGAAAACGATTCTCTTAAAAATCTGGAGAATGAAAACGAAAAGCTGAAAGAAGAAAATGCAGAGCTTCGCGATCTGCTGGAGCTGAAGGGGTACTTTGAAGATTATAACATGGTTGCCGCCAATATTATTTCCGAGGACGTTACGGATTGGTTCAATGAGTTCACCATAGACCGGGGAACCTCCGACGGACTGGAAAACGGCTGCGTCGTAATAACCTCGAAGGGGCTGGTGGGCATCGTTTATAACGCCGGCCCGGCTTCCTCCAAGGTGCGCTGCATTGTGGATGAACAGAATGTCATTATGGCGCGTATTTCAAGAAACAACGCGCTGGTGCGCGTGCGGGGCATGTCCAATGAAAATTACGAGCATATGCTCGAGCTGGACAGGATCGCGGATCAGACGACGCTGTATGCAGGGGATACGATTATTACGGCGGAAAGCGGCGGCGTATATCCGAAGGGTCTGGTGATTGGAACGGTTGTGCGCATCGAAGAAAATGCCGAATCGGGGACAAGAACGGCCTATATCGAGCCGGCGGTGGATTTTACTGCGGTCAGCCATGTTTATGTGCTGATGCCGTCTCAGGAGCAGGCCGGCTAAGACGCCGCAGGGCGGGGAGAACGGAATGAGAGACAGAAAGCATATAATATTTTATATATTATCGGCTGTGTTCCTTGCTCTGGTGCAAGAGGCGTTCTTTAACGACCTGCGGATTTTCGGAGCCAAGCCGAACCTGACGCTGGCTTTGCTTTGCGTTGCGGCAGTTCGCATGGACTATGCCGAGGCGATGGTATACGGCCTGTCCACGGGACTGTTTGTAGATATTGTTTACGGAAGATATATCGGGCTCTACGGGCTCCTGTATCTATATCTTGCGCTGGGAATCGTTCTGATTACGTCCAGGTTCAATTACGCTGAGAAGCTGTGGTGGCCGGCAGCGGCGGCTCCGCTTCCGCTCCTGCTTTATGCGTTTGTGGAAAGCTTTCTCGTGCGGCTGCTTGCCGTATATGCGGGAGAAGCACAGAATCTGTATGCGGGAGGCTTCTGGACGCACGTTGCGGCGAGGATCCTTCCCGTAACGTTTTACAACTGTATTTGCATTGTGGTATTTATGATACCCGTTTTAAAATTTTTAGACAGAAAGCCGGGTGGGTTCAAATAAACAAGCCGAATTGGGAAAACATATCTGATAAAGTAAAACGCCTGCTGAAGAATCGGTGCTTTTACGTCGGCGCGCTTCTTTTCGTAGTCATGACGGTCATGATCGGAAGGCTGTACAAGCTGCAGCTCATAGACGGCAGCGATTATCGGAATAAAGCGATGAATACGATCGACAGTACGACAAAGCTCTCCGTCGACGCGCCGCGGGGCAATATTTACGATCGAAACGGCATCCTGCTTGCAACCACAAGAAAATCTTATAAGGTGCAGATGGTAAATATTGATAATCCCCAGGAGGAACGAAACGCGATGTATCTGGAGCTGGTCAATCTGTTTATGGAAAACGGCGATACGTATACGAATACGTTTGGCCGGTATCTTTCTTACCCGATCGACTGGGGACCGGCTCTGAGCGGAGAGGACGCAGGCGCGGACCGAAAAAGCTGGATCAATACCATTGCCATCAGAAAATCGGATCGAGACCGCCTGAACACACCGCAGGAGGTTTTCGATTATCTGAGGAATGAACGCTTTGAAATCGATGAAAGCTATACGGATGAGGAAGCGTATAAAATTATGATTATCCGCTATGAGACGTTTTCCTTTGGACTGAGCTATATCACGCCTTCCGTTATTGCAGAGGACTGCTGTGAAGAGACGGTGGAGGTGATCGAGGCACGCTATCTTGATTTCCCCGGTGTGACAACGGAGGAAACGTATTTCAGAGAATATGTCAATGCCGAAGAAGCAAGCCATATCCTCGGTTATGTCAGAGCGATCAGCGAGGAAGAGTACGCAGTAATGAAGGATCAGGGATATTCCAATGACGATATTATCGGCAAAATCGGGATCGAACAGGCTGCGGAGGGATATCTGCGCGGTGTGGACGGCATCCGCGAGGTTTACCTCGACGCCGACGGCGTGGTACGGGAATATTCCTATACGGAGCCGATTCCGGGAAATGACGTATATCTCACGATCGATTATACGTTTCAGCAAAAATGCGTCGAGATCCTGAAAGAGGAAATTGAAAAAATCAAGGCAGAAAAGGATGATATTAAGAATTTCGGCGACGCAGAAGCGGGCTCGGTCGTCGTGCTCAACGCAAAAACCGGAGAAACGCTTGCGATGGCGAATTATCCCAATTACGACAACAGTATTTTTCTGGAGCCCTCCTCCAATCAGGAGGCGCAGCAGGCAATCGTAGATCTTTTCAATGACGCAACTTCGCCGAGCCTGAATCGTGCAACGCAGGGGCTGTATCCTGTGGGCTCTACCTTTAAGCCGATTACGGCGCTCGCGGCGCTTTCCGCGCATGTGACGGATGATTCCCGGGAAATTCGGTGCAACGGGTTTCTTGTGATCAATAATCATACGCATTCCTGCATGGGATATCATGGCAACATCTCACTGCAGTCGGCCATCGCGAAATCCTGCAACGTGTATTTCCAGCAGATCGCCGTCGAAACGGGGATCGAGGACATCGACGCATGGGCGAAAAAATTCGGTCTGGGAGAAAAGACCGGCATCGAAATCAATGAATACGCAGGATACCGGAGCAACCCGGACACGATGAAAATTAAAGAAACGGACATTTATCATCAATGGACCGATTCCGACACGGCACAGACGGCGATCGGACAGCTGTATACGCTGTTTACGCCAATTCAGCTTGCCCGCTACGCCGCGGCGCTCGGAAACGGCGGCGTTCTCAATGTGCCTTATTTGATTGGCAGCGTGCAGACGGCGGATGGCACGTCTGTGCTGGATAATGCAGGGAAAAATGCAGCTGCGGAAAAAATCGATGTGGCGGCGTCTGCGCTGGCATCTGTAAAGTCCGGCATGGTTCAGATGGTTCTGGAAAGCGATGTGGCCAGAGAAGCCTTTGCCGCATTCCCGGAGGGCTTTGTAGCAGCAAAAACTGGTACTCCGGAAACCGGAATGGAGGCATTCGGACAGAGCTCGCATTCCGTTCTGATCTGCTATGCGCCGGCTGACGATCCGGAAATCGCCGTTTCTATCGTAATCGAGCATGGCGCGCGCGGCGCGAACGCGCTTCCTATTGCCGGAAGAATATTTGAAGAATATTATTATGGACAGACGCTGAGTGAAGATAGCCTTCCGAGAAACAAGGGGTTTGACTGGCAGAATCTCGTCGCGGCCAGCATCCCGCAGCCGGAGCCGGCCGAATGAGCTCTTATTGCTCAGATGTCTCTGAGGCGCTCTTTCGGTCTTTTTTTCTTGGCGTTTTTTTGAAAAGCTTCTCCAGCGTTTTCTGATAGCGGCCCTTTTTTATATTCGGAAAGGCTTTAATAATGCGCCTTTGAACGAAATTGGGCTTTGCTGTCAAACGGTTGTATTTTTCCCGAAGCGCTTCCCGTTCGGCTTCCTGCTTTGTTTTCAATTCCTCCGCGCGGGAATTAAGTGAAATCGCGCGTGCGGAAAGACGTTCGCCGAGATTCTCCGATACGGAGGTCAGCGCCTTTTCGAGCTCGGCAATCGTGCGCAGCTTTTTGGGAAGCTTCAGGACGTTGATCAGCGTTACTGTAAAGTCGGCGGCGACGGCAGCCAGAAATATGATGCACAATATCGTGCTGAGCGTGCCTGGCAGGCTTTCAATGAATTTCAGAACGGCCGGATGAATGATTTTCAGGATAAACAGACAGGCCAGCCCCCAGAGCAGCGAAAATTTCAGACAGACATATCCCTTGATATTGAACGGAAGCGCGGAATAATCCCACCATTTCTGGTGAAACAGCTTTTCCAGCAGAAACCCGGTGAGATATTCAAGCAGCGTCGTGATCAGAACGGAGCCGATAAACAGCAGCAGGAGATTTTCGTCAAACGGCTGCAAAAGCTTTGCCGCGGTCAACACGCCGAATCCGTAGATCGGACAGATCGGACCGTTCAGGAAACCGCGGTTCACGAATTTTCCGCTGTTTACACCGGCAAAGATGACTTCCGTACACCATCCGAGAAAGCCGTATATCAAAAAAATCCACGCAAATTCTCTCGCTTCGATCCAGCTCACCTGTTTACGCCTCCGTTTCCCTGCGATTCTGTTCGATCCAGCGGTTTGCCAGCTCGAGCATCCGTTTATCTGCGTTTTTATTGAGCAGCTTCATTGCCTCGTCGTACGGAACGAACCACCATTTGAGGACCTCCTCTTCCTGAATGGTAATCTGAGGGATTTCTTCAGGCGTGAAGCGCGCGGCAAAATAAACGGCCAGCTTATGCATGTCGGCTCCCGGCAGCGATCCGTTTGCTTCGCTTGGCGCTACATACTGAAACGTGTGTCGGAAATCTGTCAGGAGCACAGGCTTCAGTCCCGTTTCCTCGTAAACTTCGCGCTGCGCCGTTTGCTGCTCCGACTCTCCGTTTTCCGAGTGACCTTTTGGAAAGCCGATATGACCGGACTGGTTTTTGATCAGAATGTATTTTATGATCCCGTTTTCCCGGCAGTAGGTCACGGCGCCGCACAGCTTTTCAAAGGCGAACGGAGCTTGCCGTTCCGCGCCGCCGCCTGCCAGCCAGCAGATGGCCTTCCGCATCAGCGGCTGACTTGTCTCCGGATGCAGATACTGCTGCGCGGGAAGCTCGGAGGCGCTGCAGAGCACCTCTTCCGTTTTATTGTTCGGAAGCGTTCCCATACAGGAGCACTCTGTATAGTAAAGCTTGGCGTAAGTCGTCATACGGCCTGCAGTCCCAACTTTTCCGCTGCCGGAGGAGAGGGAATATGAAGCTATTTCATAAATTTTTCCGGCGACGATCCCCGCCTTATCATAGAGCTGACGCCGGAGCGCGGTCTCGGGAGGCTCGCTGTTTCGGACAGAGCCCCCGATCATTTCGTAAGCTTCGGCGCTCCGGCTTCTAATGAATACCCATTGCCCCTGAAATCTGACGGCTGCCGCAACGTATTTTGTTTTATGAGGGAGCGCAAGATCTTTAAAGATGGTACAAATTGTATTTCTGCCGCCCGCTGCCATGTCGAAGCCTCCCGAGTAAAGTCATAATGTGCAATCATATCATTTTTTATGAGGAAGATAAAGTGAAATTGATCTGCAGCGGACGCAATCCGATGCAAACAGGGATTAAGAGGAGGTTCGCCATTCCGGCCGGCAGGCCTCCAGCCTGTGGATGGGCAGACCTTCCTTCAAAAAACGGCTTTCGTATTCAGTGACGATATTCTGCCGCAGAATTTCACCCGGCGTTTCCGGAGCGTGCAGATTGTAAGTTATATGGGATAAGGTCCAGCCGTTTTCCGTAAAGCTTTGGATGGAGTAATCGAAAAGCTGCCTGTTGTCCGTCTTTTGAATGATGCGGCCGCCCGGGGAAAGAATCATTGCGTATGCTTTTAAATAAGAAGGGTGCGTCAGACGGTGCTTCGCCTGCTTGCTTCTCGGCCAGGGATCGCTGAAGTTGAGGTAGATCCGGTCGATCTCGCCGGGTGAAAAAAAGTCGGTTAGCTGGCTTGCATTTGCATTGATGAAACGAATGTTTTTCAGACCGGCGCATTCCGTTTTTTCAAGTGCAGTGACAATGACGTTTTTCACGCATTCCAGGGCGATAAAATTAATTTCAGGGCAGGCGGCGGCCATTCCGGTTATAAACGCGCCCTTCCCGCACCCGATTTCCAGATGAAGCGGCACGTCCGGACGCTCAAATGCAAAGCGCCAGCGCCCTTTTCTGACGGCGGGTTCGGATTCCGTAAGATAACTGCATTTTTCAAAACGCTCTTCCAGGTGTTTTTTATTTCTGGGACGCATGGCATTGCTCCTTCATTTATAAAATAAACAGATTGTATTGTATCATGAATTCAGAAAATTTTCATGCGGAATTTTACGGAAGGAAACGTTTTGTATTTCGCGGGGAAGCATGTTATAATACATTCACAATTTCTTTCTTGGGAAAGGAGCTTACAAATATGTATCAATTTTCTATCGGTGTTATATTGGATTCGTTCCGCTGCGACCGGGAGACGGCTCTTGAAAAAGCGGAGAAGCTCGGCGCGGACGGCATACAGGCTTATGCCACATATGGGGAGCTGTCTCCGTATCAATTGAATGCGCAGCAGAGAAAGGAAGTTCTGAAGCAGGTCAAGGCGCACGGGCTCCGTTTCTCCGCACTCTGCGGAGATTTGGGCGAGGGCTTCGCAAACAGGGAACGAAATCCCAAACTGATCGAGCATTCCAAAGCGATTATCGATCTGGCGCTGGATCTGGAAACGAACATTGTAACGACGCATATTGGCGTCGTCCCTGCCGATAGAAATGCCGAACGCTATAAAATCATGCAGGAGGCGTGCTTCGAGCTGAGCAGATACGCCGATTCTCTGAATGCGCATTTCGCCATTGAAACGGGCCCTGAGATCGCAGCGACGCTCAAAGCATTTCTGGATGACCTTCACTCGACGGGCGTCGCGGTCAATCTTGATCCGGCAAACCTCGTCATGGTAACAAAGGACGACCCCGTACAGGCGGTATATACGCTGAAGGATTATATCGTTCACACGCACGCCAAGGACGGCAGAAATCTTTTCCCTACGCCTGCGGAGGTCGTGTACGGAGTGAGGCCCGGGAAGGAAGGCGAGGTGCCTACGGGCCCGTCGTTTATAGAGGTTCCGCTCGGAACGGGCGACGTGGATTTTAAAAACTATCTCAAAGCGCTCGACGACATAGGCTACCATGGCTTCCTCACCATTGAGCGGGAGGTCGGAGACAATCCGGAGCAGGATATCAGGACGGCAAAGGCCTTCCTTGACAGCCTTATAAAATAAAAGAAAGAAGGATATGAGCATGCAGAAGCCCACATATTATATTACGACTCCGATTTATTATCCCAGCGACAATCTTCATATCGGACATTCTTATACAACGGTTGCGGCCGACGCCGAGGCCAGGTACAGAAGGCTTAAGGGCTATGACGTCATGTTTCTTACAGGCACCGACGAGCACGGCCTCAAGATTCAGCGGAAGGCGGAGGAAAACGGAATTTCTCCGAAAGAGTACGTCGACAGGATCGTAGCGGGAATCAAGGAATTGTGGAAAATCCTGCGCATATCCAACGACCGCTTTATTCGGACTACGGATGAAAGCCACGTCGCAGCCGTTCAGAAGATCTTCAAGCAGCTGTACGATCAGGGAGATATTTATAAAAGCGAATATGAAGGCTGGTACTGTACGCCGTGCGAAGCTTTTTGGACTGAAACGCAGCTGGATGGCGGAAAATGCCCGGACTGCGGCAGACCGGTGGAGCATACAAAGAAGGAGGAAAGCTATTTCTTTCGTCTCTCTAAATATCAGGAACGGCTGATCGAGCATATTGAAAGCCATCCGGATTTTATACAGCCCGTTTCCCGCAAGAACGAAATGCTGAACAATTTCCTGCGTCCCGGGCTGGAAGATCTGTGCGTATCCAGAACGACGTTTAACTGGGGCATTCCCGTCACCTTTGACGAAAAGCACGTCGTATACGTATGGGTGGACGCCCTGTCCAACTATATTACGGCTCTGGGCTATGGAAGCGGGGACGACAGCCTGTACCGGAAATACTGGCCGGCCCAGGTGCATCTTGTCGGCAAAGAAATCGTGCGGTTTCACACGATTATCTGGCCGGCGCTCCTGATGGCGCTGAACCTGCCTCTTCCGGAAAAGGTTTACGGACACGGCTGGCTGCTGCTGGATGGCGGGAAAATGTCGAAATCCAAAGGAAACGTCGTAGATCCCATTATTTTGACGGAAAAATATGGCGCGGATGCAATCCGTTATTTTCTCCTCCGCGAGGTTCCGTTCGGAGCGGACGGCCAGTTTTCCAACGACGCGCTGATTACCAGAATCAATGCCGATCTGGCGAACGATCTGGGAAACCTCGTGTCGAGAACGGTATCGATGCAGCTGAAATATTTCGGAGGAAAAATGCCGCCTCTTGGCGAGCGCCTGTCCTGCGGACCCGAGGTGGAGGTCCAGGCGCTGACGGCCGGGTGTACGGAGCGCGTCGATGCGGCAATGGATGCGCTTCAATTTCCCACAGCGCTGACGGAAATCTGGAAGGGAATTTCCAGAATGAATAAATATATTGATGAAACGGCTCCCTGGGTGCTTGCAAAAAGCGCGGAGCCGGAGGACAGAAAGCGGCTTGCGGGCGTTCTGTATACGCTTTTGGAGGGAATCCGCATCGTTTCCATTCTGATCGAGCCCTTCATGCCGGAAACGCCGCGTAAGATCCAATCGCAGCTTGGAATCGAAGGAAGAGACGAGCTCCTGAAATGGGAAAACGCCGCCTCCTGGGGACTGTATCCCGATGGAGCGGAGGTTCGGAAGGCGGAGGCGTTGTTCCCGAGAATCGATCCTGAGGCGTGAGAAAGGCGGCTGAAAAATGAATCGATTTGTAAAACTGCTTTTGACTTCGGCGCTGCTTGCGTGTACCGTTACGGCTTCAGCCTGTTCGGGCGGGGCAGAGCTCGGGGAAGCACAGAAAACGCCTTCTTCTCAGGAGACCGCAGCGCCGGTCAAAACGGACGCGCCAAACGCGACGCCGGCCGAAAGCACCGAGCCCCCTGCCGTTTCTGAAGTCCCTTCCGGCGCGGAAAAATGGATCGACGCATGCGGCGACGCGCAGCGCATTCTGATGACATATGAGCAAATTCAAGAGATGAACGCATCGATCCGCGCGAATTGCACGGCGCTCACGGACATCGCTTCCTATCCGGAAAGCATGTCGAAAAGCGAGCTGACCGCTTTGATCGAAAGCTCGTCCGGTCCGAGTCTTCCGAAATACGACGAGGACGGAATCGAAATTACGGCAGAAGAGCTTGCTGAAATCAGAGAGAACCGCAATCTGGATGCACTGGAAGAGACCAATTCCTTCCGCAGAGGCGTGACCATACAGAGAACGGATATTCGTGCGCTGCCCACTTCACGTGCGTTTTATGATCGGGCGTCTGTACAGGACTATGACAGAATGCAGGAGTCCGAGCTTGCCGCAGGCTCGGCGGTATGGATTCTGCACACGAGCCGGGACGGCGCGTTCTGCTTTATTCAGTCTTATTATTATGTGGGCTGGGCAGATGCCGACGACATTGCGGATGCGGAGGGCAGCAGCGATTGGGACGCATATGCGAGGCTTTTGAATATGACGGAAAATGCGTCGCAGGATCTGCGCTTCGCAGTCATTACCGATCCGCTGCTTGAGGTAAAAGGAACAAAGCTGGATATGGGAACGGCGCTGCTTCTGTCGGAAACGCAAAGCGCAGAGAGCGGGACATACCGGATCCTTTTACCGGGGAAAGACGCAGACGGCAGGCTGATACATACAGAAACGGAACTATCCGCAGCGTCTGCGAGCCTCGGATATCTGGACTATACGTTCCGGAACTTCTATATACAAGCCTTTAAATATGTGGGAACTCCGTACGGATGGGGCGGCATGAAGGACGGCGTGGACTGCTCCAGCTATGTCTTGAGCGTATTTAAGACATTCGGATTCGTATTTCCGCGCAATACGGGCCAGCAGAACGGCTCAGTAGGGAATATCACGAATACAGAAGCTATGTCAGAGGCCGAAAAGCTTTCCGTGCTGGCGGAGGCAGATTCGCCGGTGCTGCTCTACAAGTCAGGACACGTTATGATTTATCTCGGCGTTATAAATGATGTACATTATATTATCCATGCCCCGGGCGGAGGGAGCGTACGGGAGGACGCTTACGACGGTTTTTCCTCCTTGATCCGGATCTGCGGCGTGGGACCGTTGAAATAATCGTGGCATTTTAACTGCTTTATGAGCTTATCGTATCGGACCTGATACGCTTTCAGAATATAAGTATAATAATCGATACTGTCCGAATCGGTCACGTTGTTGAAGTTGATGCGGGCAGTGTCGATTAATTTTTTCAAATCGCTGATTTCGTTCATAATGGCCGTAACTTCGGGATCTTCCTTGTTTTTCCGGGTTCCGAATAAATTCCGAAGACTCATGATTATAATCACCGCCGGTAGTGTTCCAAAATTTACGGAAAAGTATACCGCATGGTTTATTTATATGCAGAACCGTATTGAAATATCAATACAAAATCAGGAATAAAAATTCCGCGCCCACCGGGGCGCGGAGCTTCTCGCTTTGAAATTCTGGTGCTATGCTGCGTTAAATGCCGCTTGCGGCGTAATTGGACAGCACGCGCGCGGAGGGATCGTTTACGTCGCAGCCCTCCCAGCTTTTATTCGGCATCCAGAAGTCTTTGACCATGGCGCTCTGCCCGGGATAATACTTTTCAAACAGCTCTCGGTAAAGAAGCGATTCCTTGGTAAAAGGCTGCGCGAAGGAGTAACGCGAGCGCCTTGCCTCATATTCCTCGTCTGAATAAAGCGCTTCAGCATATTCCTTCAGATAATCTACCATGGAATGGCCGACGGCGTCGCTGAAGGCCGCCTTCTCGCGAAACAAAATGGATCTGGGCAGATACTCGCCCTCCGGAGCGTTTTCGAACGCGTGACGCAGAAGATATTTTCCCTTCCCATAGCGGTTCACCTTCAGCGCCGGATCGACTGCCATGACATAGCGCACAAAATCGATATCCCCGAATGGTACGCGGGCTTCCATGGAGTTGACCGAAATGCAGCGATCCGCCCGCAGCACGTCGTACATGTGGATTTCCCGGATCCGCTTCACGGCCTCTTCCTGGAACGCTTCCGGAGAGGGCGCGAAATCCGTATATTTATAGCCGAACAGCTCGTCGGAAATTTCGCCCGTCAAAAGAACGCGGATATCGGTCGTTTCATGAATGGCCTTGCAAACCAGATACATCCCGATGCTGGCGCGGATTGTTGTAATATCGTATGTACCAAGAATGCTGACGACCTCTTCCAGCGATTCGAGCACCCGATCTTTATTAATTATGACCTCTGTGTGGTCGCTGCCGATATAGTCGGCGACCTCTTTGGCGTATTTCAGATCGATGGCGTCCTCGCTCATGCCGATCGCAAAGGTGCGGATCGGCTTTTGCAGAATTTTTGCAGCGATAGAACACACAAGGGAGCTGTCAAGGCCTCCGCTGAGGAGAAAGCCGAGCGGAGCGTCTGCGTCCAGCCGTTTTTCCACGCCGCGGATCAGCTTTTCCCGGATGTTCCTGCAGACCGTTTCGAGCGAATCGTGACAGACGGCCGGAACGTCTGCAATATCGTTGTAGCAGTAAAATTTTCCGTCGACATAATAATGCCCGGGCGGAAAGGGCATGATCCGTTCCGTGAGGCCAACGAGGTTTTTCGCCTCGCTGGCAAACAGAATCGTTCCTGATTTCGTATAGCCGTAGAAGAGCGGGCGGATCCCGACGGGATCCCTTGCCGCAATGTATTTTTTCCGCTTCCCGTCAAAGAGGATCAGGGCGAACTCCGCGTCCAGCATTCGGAACATCTCTAGTCCGTATTCCTCGTACATCGGAAGGAGAATTTCACAATCCGAATCGCCGCAGAACCGGTATTTTTTTTCCAGCTCTTTCTTGATTTTTCGAAAGCCGTATATTTCTCCGTTGCAGACGAGCGCGTTCCCGTCGCGTTCAAACGGCTGCATTCCCGTTTCGCTCAGATCCATGATTGCGAGCCGGTGAAACGCGAGCAGACCTGATTCCGTCTCGATCACTCTGCTCATATCCGGCCCCCTGGAGAGCGTTCTGCCGAAGCACTCTTCAAATTGGGCTTTTGTAAAATCCTTTGTATAGCCGCTTCCGCAGACACCCATGATTGAACACATGATACATTCCCTCCGACCGGTTATTTGACGCTGAATAAAAGATCTCCGTAGCTTGGATACGGCCAGTATTTCTTTGCCGTAATCGTTTCAAGCGCATCGGCATCGGCGCGGAGCGCCGCCATTGCCGGAATTACGCTGTCCTTATAGTACATGGCTTCTTCGGTGACGTCCTCCAGGCCGCCTGCTTTTGCGAGCGCTTCTTCCAGGGCGTCCGTTTTAACAAACATTGCGCCGGAAAGGGCGGAGAGCTTCTCTAAAGATTTTTCTTCGTAAGTACAGTCCGCGCCGGGCAATACGCTCTTTTTCGTCTTGGCCGTTCTGGCCAGCTCTTCGGAATATGCGCTTACGGCCGGAAGAATATCTCTTTTTGCCATCTCGAGCATGGTTGCCGCCTCGATATGCAGAACCTTGCAGTAATTTTCCATCAAAATCTCGTATCGGGAGCGGATTTCCGCTTCTGAAAACACCTTGTGCTCCGTGAATAACTTGACGTTCTTTTCTTTCAGAAAATATGGCAGACAGTCGGGCGTCGTTTTCAGATTCAGCAGGCCGCGCTTCTCCGCTTCGCGGATCCACTCGTCGTCATAACCGTTGCCGTTGAATATAATTCTTTTATGCGCCTTGATTTCTTCTTTGATCAGAGCGTGCAGGGCGCTTTCAAAATCATCCGCCTGCTCGAGTCTGTCGGCGTATTGCCGAAGCGCTTCTGCAACCGCGGTGTTCAGAACGATATTCGGCCCGGAAATGGAGAGCGTGGAACCGAGCATCCGAAATTCGAATTTGTTCCCCGTAAATGCAAATGGCGAGGTTCTGTTCCGGTCCGTCGTGTCCTTTGGGAAGCGGGGCAGCACGTGAACGCCGATTTTCATCTGTTCTGCCGCTTTGGCGCCGTAGGGCGCGTCCTCCTCAATTGCCTTCAGAATTTCGCTCAGCTCATCGCCCAGGAACATGGAGACGACTGCGGGAGGCGCCTCGTTTGCGCCAAGCCTGTGATCGTTGCCGGCGCTTGCTACGGAAATCCGGAGCAGATCCTGATATTCGTCGACGGCCTTGATGACCGCGCACAGGAACAGCAGGAACTGCGCGTTCTCATACGGCGTTTCCCCCGGCTCCAGCAGGTTTATGCCTGTATTGGTGGAAATCGACCAGTTGTTGTGCTTTCCGCTGCCGTTGACTCCGGCGAACGGCTTTTCATGCAGCAGACAGACCATTCCATGCTTTTTTGCAACCTTCTGCATGATTTCCATTGTAAGCTGGTTGTGATCCGTTGCAATGTTGGTCGTTGTAAAAATCGGGGCAAGCTCGTGCTGCGCCGGCGCCACTTCATTATGCTCCGTCTTTGCCAGGATTCCAAGCTTCCACAGTTCGTCGTTCAGGTCTTTCATGTAGGCCAGCACGCGCGGCTTGATCGTTCCGAAATAATGATCCTCCAGCTCCTGGCCCTTCGGAGGCTTTGCGCCGTACAGCGTGCGGCCCGTATAAATCAGATCTTTTCTTTTCTCGCAGACGTCCTTGTCAATCAGGAAATATTCCTGCTCGGGGCCTACCGTTGTTTTGACGGACGTAACGTCTTCGTTTCCGAAAAACTTCAGCACGCGGAGCGCCTGCCGGTTAATAGCCTCCATCGAACGCAGAAGCGGCGTTTTCTTATCGAGCGCTTCCCCGCCATAGGAACAGAAGGCGGTCGGGATACACAGAATCCCTTCTTTAATAAACGCGTACGACGTCGGATCCCACGCCGTATACCCCCTGGCTTCAAAGGTAGCGCGCAGACCGCCCGAAGGAAAGCTGGAGGCGTCCGGTTCTCCTTTTACAAGCTCCTTCCCGGAAAATTCCATAATGACTTTTCCGTCGGGAGCGGGAGAAATGAAACTGTCATGCTTTTCCGCAGTGATGCCTGTCATCGGCTGGAACCAATGCGTAAAATGCGTGGCGCCCTTTTCGATGGCCCAGTCCTTCATTGCGTTTGCAACCACGTTTGCAACGGAGATATCCAGCTTTTTGCCGTCCTGCATCGTCTTTCTCATTGCCTTATACGTTTCTTTGGGGAGCCGCTCTCTCATCACGCTGTCATCGAATACCATGCTGCCGAATTTTTCGCTTACCATGCTCATAACAATTTCTCCTTTTCATTTTATAAAAAGAAACGGCAAAGGCGCCGCAGATTCTGCGTCTGCGGCGCCTTTGCCGTTTCGTGGCATTATAATAAACCTTGCTTCTCATTTTGTCAATACCTTCTTTCAAAAAAATGCGGATGCGTTTTCCGACGCGCCGAAAGATTTGAATAAAAACAGAGAATAGCATATAATACTATAATTGATTTGATAAGGAGGCGTGTTTTACGATGTCCGGACGAAAAAAGAAAAGACTGGCAGCGGATGCTTATCTGAATGCGGTTCGGCCGCTTGCCGCTGAGCTGATCGAATATCTGACGGGTTCGGAGGAGTATGAAATCGGATGTGAAACGGCGAGGGGCTGCGGATTCCGGGATGCAACGATCCTTTTTGTAAATTCAGCAGGCAAAAAGTACGGGATATCCAAGGCGGGGACAAGTATTTCCGACGACCGCCTGTGCAGCTCGCGCGGCTTTGTGATCCGTGTTTATGATGGAGCGCTGTCCGCCGAATATTCCGGATGCGAGCTTGAAAAATCCATTTTCCCCGATATTGCGGGAACGCTTTTGCGGATCGTTTCCGAAACAAAGCGCCGCGCCGGGAAGCGGATTCTGCCCGAACGGCTTCTCGAAGCAGAGGAGCAGCCGGAAACGGAGTATTTTACGGAATATGAGATTCATCCGGAGGAGCTGGGCGATGCGGCCATCGTTTCTCATCTCGATAAAATTCGGAATAAAGCGCTTGCCTGTGACGAACGCGTAACGGACTGCAGCGTCTCCTGCGCGTACCGCAGGCATGCGGAGCTGTTTCTGCGCGGGAGCGGCGGAAAAATTACAATACAGAAGCAGCAGAATCTTCTTTGGATGACGAGCGCAATGACGGTTCTTGCGGCAAAGGGCGAGGAGCTCAAGGATTATTACAGAGGATATTCCAATCTCGGCGGCGCGGAGGTCTTTGACCGGATGGAAAGCGATGTCGCTGCGCTTGTCGGCGGCGCGGTGGCCCTGCTGGACAGCGAACCAATCGCGCCCGGAGAGTACGAATGCATCTGCGCGCCTGACGTAACCGGGATGATCGCGCACGAGGCGTTCGGACATGGAGTGGAGATGGATATGTTTGTGAAAAAGCGGGCGCTCGCCGAACAATATATCGGCAAATCCGTGGCGTCTCCGCTTGTCACCATGCATGACGGCGCGTCGGCCGCGCAGCAGACGGCCTCTTTTCTTTTCGACGATGAGGGAACGGCCGCTCACGACACGGTCATCATAGAAAAGGGCATTTTAAAACGCGGAATCAGCGACGTCCGCAGCGCGGCGCGGCTTGGCACGGAGCCGACGGGAAACGGAAGGCGTGAAAGCTACAGGAGAAAAGCATATACCCGGATGACAAATACGTTTTTCGAGCCGGGGACGGATCGGCTTGAGGATATGATCGCATCCGTTTCATACGGTTTCCTGCTGGAAAACGCCAGAAGCGGCATGGAGGATCCCAAAAACTGGGGGATCCAGTGCATGGTGAATGTGGCGCGGGAAATTCGGAACGGCGCCCTGACGGGGAAAATTTTTTCTCCGATTGTGCTGACCGGTTATGTTCCCACGCTGCTGAAGTCCATTTCCATGATTTCCGATCGGGCGGAGCTCAGCGGAAGCGGTTACTGCGGAAAGGGCTATAAAGAATGGGTAAAGGTTTCCGACGGCGGCCCGTATATCAAAGCGCGCATTCGCCTCGGCTGATGTGAGTTGATCGGAAAGGAGAAAGGGAGGCAAGGCGGAATGAACACAACGGAACGGATCCGGAAGCAGCTGCAGGGCGCAGGGATCGAACACTACAGAATCAACGAAAGCCGGAAACAGTCGGCAGAGTTATTTTATATCAAAAAGGACCTGGACATCGTAAGAAGTACGGATGTTGCCGACTGTACGGTGACGGTTTACAGAGATTTTGAAAGCGGCGGAGTAAAAATGCGCGGCTCGGCCGCGGCGATGATTTATCCCGACATGACGGAGACGGAAATCGGAGCGGCGCTGCGGAAGGCGTACGACGCGGCCTTGTATGTGAAAAATAAATTTTATGAGCTGCCGGATGCAGAGAAGCGCGCGGGCTGCGGCGCTGCCGCGGAGGCGTATGATCTGATCTCCGAAGCTTTTCAAATGGCGGACGCGCTTTTTACGGCAGAGGAGGGCGCTCCGGGAAGCTTTCTGAACTCTGCGGAAATTTTTGCGGAACGTCGCGCGAGCCGTGTGCTTTGCTCAACCGGGATTGATATCAGTTATGTGAAGTATTCCTTTCACGGGGAATTTGTTACGCAGTGTATTGCCGACGGGCAGGATATCGAGCTGCATACGTCGTTTTCCTATCGCGCTCCGGAATACGGGCAGCTTGCAGAGAAGGCGCGCGCCGCGCTGAAAAATGCGCGGGACCGCGCAGCCGCCTGCGCGCCTCCTCCGGCGGGGCGATACGCCGTAATCCTGTCGGGCGCGCAGGTAGGGGAGCTGCTTCGCTATTACGCGGCGAGAACACAGGGCGGCATGATTTACGCAGGATATTCCTCGTTCCGGGAAGGCTGTTTTCTTCAGGGAGACGAGGCGGACGTGAAAGGAGAAAAGCTGGAGCTGCTGCTGAAAGCAACGGAGCCCTGCAGCGCGGAGGGAATCCTCATGGAGGACAAGGTCCTTTCGGAGAGAGGCGTTCTCAAAACGATCCACTGCGGCGCGCGCTATGCGTATTATCTCGGGATTCCGGCCACGGGAGAGTATTCTGCGCTGGAGTGCCGGAACGGTTCCATGTCCTTGGAGGAGTTAAAGGCGGGAACGGGTCTGCCGGGAGGCAAGGTCCTTTCCGTGGCAGCATTTTCTGATTTTCAGATGGACGCGCTGTCGGGACAGTTCTGCGGGGAAATCCGTCTCGCTTATTTATACGAAACGTCGGAGGACGGAACGTCCCGCGTCCGTTTTTTCACCGGAGGCTCGATCAGCGGAAACATTCTGGAGGCGCAGAAAACGCTGGCTTTTTCCAGGGAGCGCTATAAGGATCATACGTACGAGGGACCGTATGCCGTCCGTTTAGACGGCGTGAGTGTGGCAGGAGTGTGAATGTAAAATGCTTGACAGTTGCGAATACAGACGTGCGGCTTCTGCCGCGGCGTATCTGAAGAAAAAGATCGGAACGTTCCGCCCGGCTGCCGCGGCGGTGCTTGGATCGGGGCTTGGGGGCTATGCAAAGAGCCGATCCGTTTTAGCGGAATTTGAAATCGAGTATTCGGAAATCCCGGGCTTCCCCGTGTCGACCGTTCCCGGACATGCGGGAAAATTTGTTTTTGCAGTTGTACAGGGCGTTCCGGCGGTTCTGATGCAGGGACGCATCCACATGTATGAGGGATACTCGGCGGCAGATACGGTTCTGCCGATTCGTGTGATGCGGCTGCTCGGCGCGGAAAATTTGATTTTGACAAATGCCGCGGGCGGGATCAATCGCGATTTTCGCCCCGGAGATTTGATGCTGATCCGGGATCATATCTCGAGCTTTGTACCGTCTCCGCTTCGGGGAGAAAATCTGGATGAGCTGGGCAGCCGTTTTACGGATATGACGGCCGTCTATTCACCGGAGCTCGCTTTTGCGGCAAAAGAATCCGCAGAGGAGATCGGGCTCGTGCTGAAGGAGGGCGTTTATCTGCAAACGCCCGGCCCGCAGTATGAGACGCCGGCAGAAATCCGCATGATGGAGCTCTTGGGAGCCGATGCCGTCGGCATGAGCACGGTTTGCGAGGCCATTGCGGCGCGGCACATGGGGATGCCCGTATGCGGGATCAGCTGCATAACAAATTTGGCGGCAGGACGGAATCCCGCGCCGCTTTCCCATACGGAGGTACAAAAGACGGCGGACCGGGCGGAGAAATGCTTTCAGGAGCTGATGACGGCTTTGCTCGGAAGGCTGGCAAAGCTTCCGCCGCTAAAATAAAATTTGAAATCCGGTATGCGCCTGCTTGACGGGATTCCGGCGGCATGCTACTATGACAGCGTTTGGAGGTGTTTATATGGAAATTACGTATTGGTACGGCCCGCCGCGCGCCTTTTTAAATGCGGAAACCTATGAGGATGTGAAAAACGCGGGCTTCACGCTTGCCGGCCCGATGGGCAGCGCCGGCGTAAATACAGAGGACAATCTCAAATTTCTTGACCTTTGCAGGGAAAAGGGCCTGAAGGCCTGCGTTCATGACAGACGGATCCATCATGCACTGCAGAAATACGAAAACGGCGAGGCCGACTGGGACGCGCCGCTGAAGAGTATGACAGAGGATTACAAGCACCACCCGGCGCTTGCCTGCTATTACGTCATCGACGAACCCTCCGCAGGCATGTTCCCCATGCTGGGAGACATCGTTGCAAAGCTAAAAGAATACGATCCGGAGCATCCCGGCTATATTAATTTATTACCCAATTACGCAACTTTGGAACAGCTTGGCAGTCCGACCTATTATGACCATGTCAGAGACTATATCGAAACGGTCCGGCCCGCCTTTGTCAGCTACGACCATTACCATTTCCTGCATTTTACCCACGATACGCTGCCGCAGGGCTACGAAATCGAAGAAACGGAGGACGAGCGCGAAAATGCAATCCGCCGTTCCGCCATGATCAGCATTGACCGGCCCGGCTTCTTTGAAAATCTTGAAATTGTCAGAACGCTATGCGCGCAGTACGAAATTCCGTTTATGGTAATCGTGCTTCTGATCGAGCACGGTCCGTATCGGAATGTGACGGAGGCTGAGCTTCGCTTCGAGGCCTTTCAGACGCTGGCATACGGCGCTTCCATGCTTTCTTATTTTACATATTGGACGGTGATTGAACCAGGCTCCTGGTGGAACTGGAGAAACGGCTGCGTCAGCTGCGAGGGGGAAAAGCTCCAGCACTATTACGATGTCAGCAAGATCAATCGGGAGCTCCACGCGTATGCCGCATATCTGGACGGGAAAAAGTCTATCGACGTATCGCATTATGGAGAAATAGGGGAAGAAGTGAAGCGCTTCACAGGCAAAATATCAGCAGCTTCTCCGGTTCAGCTTACGATCGGCACATTTGAGGGCGGATATACTGCAATTGCGAACAAAAATACGGAAAAACCGGCTGTCTTCGCGATGCCTTTCGATGGCGAAGCCGAAAGGCTTGACATAGAAACCGGCAGATTTGCGCCGCTCGACACCGCGCGTATTGAGATCGGCCCCGGCGACATGGCTCTGATCCGGACAAAATAAATTTTAGTAATAATTAGCAGTGTTCTTTTAGAAAAAATGCAGATAATAACTCCGTCACATGAAACGAAACCAAAATGTGAGGAGTTATTTTTATGAGAAAAGTATATTTGTTGGAAATCATATTTGTAATCTGGCTCATTATACTGGTGCTGCTTTTGGTTCCTTTCGCAGTGAAGGCGGAGGATGGCGAGCCGCCTATGATCGCTTTTACGTTTGACGACGGTCCCAATGCCGTACAGACGAGCCGTCTCCTGGACGGTCTGCAGGAGCGCGGCGCAAAAGCGACGTTCTTTGTGGTCGGCGAGAAGCTTGACTATGCGTCGGACAAGCCGAACGTTGCGGAAAACAGAGCACTTCTGGAACGGATGGCCCGCGAGGGCCATGAAATCGGGAATCATACGTATTCTCACTGCTGGCTGAGTAAAATCTCCAGGGAAAAAGCCGCGCTTGAGCTTTCCAAAACAAATGAGCTGATCCGGGAGATCACGGGCAGCACGCCGAAATACATGAGACCGCCGGGAGGAAGCGCGCTGACGGCTCCCTGGGTGCGGGAGCTGGCGGCGCCCATGATCACGGTTTGCTGGGGGTATTATGATACCAGAGACTGGGAGTGCCGCAACGTTGACCAAATGGTCCGGACGATTGTGGAAAACACATTTGACGGCGATATCATTTTACTGCATGACAATTACGAGACCTCGGTAGATACGGCGCTGAGGGCGATGGATCTCCTTGCCAGGCAGGGGTACCGGTTCGTCACGGTCGACGAGCTTTTAAACAGGAACACCGGAGACGGCTGGGAGCTGGATCCGATGCGGATTTACTGCACGATGAAGCCTGACGACAAATCGCGGCTCAGGCAGACTGAAATATAAAAACGGCTTCAGAACATACGGTATTTCCGATTCAGCCTGTCCATAAGCAAAAAGAGCGGAAGCCCAAGCGCGTAGGTCGCAGCCAGCTCCGAGATGAAGATCTGGACAACATTGATCCAGAACAGCTCCGGCGTCCCGGCGACAAGCACGATCATGCCCGCAATAATAAAAGCATTAAAAACGACGTTGCCGGCCAGAGAAAGGAGCGGCATTCCGCGCACGCGGATTTTGCGGAACAAATAAGCGAACAGCGCAGCAAGCAGCGTTGCCAGAGATCCGAAAACAATATCGTAGATCCCGAGCTGAGCGCTCCCCAGATTGGAGAGAACGCATCCGATCGTCAGACCGGGAACCGCTGCAGGCGTAAGCGCCGCAAAAGCAATCAGCGCTTCGGAATATCGGAACTGGATGGGGCCGTAGGCAAAGGCAAAGCCGGAATACGTAAGCGCCGTATAGGCAGCGGCGATCAAAGCGGCCTGAACCAGAAATTTTACTTTGCTGTTTGACGAATACAACGACATTCCGAAAATAACTCCTTACTGAATAAATGCTGCAATTCCCGTAAATAATAGCATAACGAGGTGGAATTGTAAATGATTCTTGAGGATACGCTGTTAACAAGAAGTGAATATATCCGCCATGCGGCCAATATCGCGGAAAAGCACCGCATGGGGAAATACGATGTCAAAAGCGTGCCGAATGCGGCAAAATGCGCAGATCTGATTGCCGACACGTATGCGCGCATTCTGTCCGCCGGCGAAGCTGCAGCCGGCGGCATCCATTCGATTCCTTCCGATGAATGGATCGGCGACAATTTCCACCTGATTAACGAGGCTGCTGAATCGGCCGATTCCGAGGAAAGCAGGAAACTGGTGAAAAGCATTGGAAAAACGAGCAGCTCTTTGGGCGTGTACGAGATCGCAGCGGAAATTGCCGCGCATACGGACGGCCGCATAGGAGAAACGGAAATCATAGATTTTGTTTCTCATTATGAAAAGGTAAAGCCGCTTACAACGAACGAGCTTGCCTGCCTCTGCCATATGCTGAAGGTGGCGCTGCTTAAGAGACTCGCCGAAATCTGTGAGATTTCGGACTCCATTTATAAAGCTCGAAAAGAGGCCGAGCGTATTTTCCGGGAATTTCTCTCCTACACGGGAGACATGGAAAACGGGCGGAGACGTTCGGCAGACGTACTGTTTGAAAACGAGGATTTGCTTTCTCCCGTGTTTGCGGAAACCATACTGCGAATTTCTGCGGAATATGAGGGAAGCGAACAGAGCAGCGGCACGGGAAGCGCCGTGATCCGCGCGGCGCTGTCTAAAAAGCTGGCCGCAAAGGGGACTACGGTTGAAGAGCTGATCGCACGCGAGCACAGTACGCGCATTTCTATGGGGATTTCCGCAGGGAACGCCATTAAAAGCCTTCATGGGCTGAATTCTCTGGATTGGGATAAAATCACATCCGTTCTATGCGTGACGGAACAGATCCTGAATCGGGATCCCTCCGGAATTTTCAGAAAAATGACCTCCAAATCAAGAGGGGAGTACGTCCGGCTCGTGCGCGTATGCGCGCGGCGCCGCGGAGAAACGCCGGAAGCGTTTGCGCTGAAAATCGTTGAACAGGCGGAAAAAGAAGGAACCCACGTCGGAAAATACATTTATGAGGAGTATACCAGAAAAAACGAGTTTCGATCGTTTCTGTTCATGCTCTTTTTCGTTACGGCGGTGCTGGCGTTTTGTCCGGCGGTTTATACCATCCGGCTTTCGGCAGCCCGGTACGGATGGGCAGGGCTGCCGCTGATCCTCATTACCGTCGGGCTGATCCTCCTGATCGGCCTGAATCTTGCGCTTACGATCGCACAAAATATGTATCTGGAGAAACGAATGCCATTTTCGCTGCCGGAGCTGGATTTTCAGGGAATCCTTCCGGAGGACTGCAAAATCATGATCGTGATCCCCTGCCTGCTCAATTCCAAAAAACGTGTCGACGAAATCGTAAAACAGCTGGAAGCCGCTGCCTGGGCCAACCCGCAGACGGGAATCTTTTTTACCATTCTAGGAGATCTGCCGGAGAGTGAAAGCAAGACGCGGCCGGAGGACGAAGAGCTCATACAATATGCGCGGCGAGCCGTACGCAATCTGGAGAGAAGCTTCCCGCGCCGGGAGGAAAGTGAAAAATTTCATGTGATGGTCAGAGAACGTGTCTATTATGAAAAAGACCGTACATGGATGGGCGCGGAGCGGAAGCGCGGCGCGCTGATCGAGCTGAACCGCGCCATCATAGAAGGCAGGCTCCCGCGCGTCAATTATGTACTGACCGTAGATGCCGACACTATTATCCCGATCGATACGGCCATCAGAATGGCACAGATCCTGCATCATCCGCTGAACCGCCCGCAGATTTCCTACGTACGCTCGGAACCCGTCGTTACGAAAGGCTATGCGCTGCTTCAGCCTGCGGTGACTCCCGCCGGGCTGGACCGGCAGCATGCAACACCGTTTGAAAAAATATATTGTGACGACGAAGGCTATGACTCCTATCAATGCAAAACATCGGATTTTTATTTTGATATCTGCAACGAGGGGATTTATACGGGAAAGGGGATGTATGACCCGTACGTATTCAACGGACTTCTGGAGGGGCGCTTCCGGGAAAACAGCATATTGAGCCATGATCTGATCGAGGGCTCCTTCCTGCGCACCGCATTCGTCTCCGACGTACATCTGTATGATCATTTCCCACGGAGCTACGGAAGCTTTGTAAAAAGGCAGCATCGCTGGGTACGCGGGGATTGGCAGCTTCTTCCGTTCCGCAGAAAACGGTTTGAAGACGGTGCGGGCGCGATGAAAAACAATCCGCTGAATTATTATTCTCTGTTTAAAATGGATATGAACCTGATTCGGAGCCTGCTGCCCGCCGCCATCTTTCTGCTGTTTGCAATCGGGATGATTTTCCTCAGAAAATACGCGTTTTTGTGGGTGCTGATTACCGCTCTGGCCGTTTTTTTCTCGGCGGGAGGAACCGGACCGCGCCGACTGCTCCGCGCATTTTTCGAGTTTCTTTTTCTGCCGCACCGGGCCTATTACCACTGCGACGCTGCGGTGCGGGCAGTCTGGAGAACCTTTGTCAGCCGAAAGAAGATGCTGGAATGGGTCGTTTCCTCGGATGCAGAGCGCAGCATCGGCGATACGCCTTCCTATTATTGTAAAACAATGTGGTTCAGCTTCGCGGCGGCCGTACTGTTCGCCCCGTTTTTATTTGGGATCCCGAGTCTGCTCTGGATTGCGGCGCCCTATGCGGCGTATTTTCTGTCGGTCCGCGCGAAAGGGCCTGAAACAGTTTCCGTATCCGGTCCGGCACGCAGGAGCTTCCGGATTCTTGCACGGAAAATATGGGCCTTTTATGATGATTATGCCGTGGAAAATGAAAATTATCTTCCGCCCGATAATGTGCAGTTCTCGCCCGTGTACTGTGTTGCCCATCGCACTTCCCCCACAAATATCGGCTTTTTGATTGTCGGCGTGCTGATTGCGGAACGCCTTGGCTATCTCTCCTCCGGAGAAATGACGGAGCGGCTTTCCGCCATTCTCGATACGATCGACAGAATGGAGCGGTGGAACGGCCATATTTATAATTGGTACGATACGATTACGCTGCAGCCGCTCGAGCCCAGATACGTATCAAGCGTAGACAGCGGAAACCTTGCGGCGGCCCTGCTTACCGCCGCCTCGCTGCTTAGAAGCAGGACGGAAAACGCATGCGGGGAAAATCAGCGGCGCCGGGCGGCGGAGGGCCTTCTTGACACTATTTACTGCCTGAATGAGATCGCGCTGCCGGAGCACCGCGCGGAAGCGGCGCTTCTGGAAGATTATCTGGCAAAAGACGAAAACGAGGGCGAGCTTCTCCGCATCGTAAAGTACTATCAAGAGAATCTCCACATCATCCCTGAGGAAAAGGCCGACGCACATTCCTTCCGCTGCAAGCTGCTGAAAATGACGCAGCGGCTGTGGGAGAGCCTGAACGGCGCCGAAGAATATTGCGGCTTTGAAAGCAAGGCGCGCGAATTGGCAGACCGCCTCACGCGCGCAGCGCTCCGCATGGATTTTAAAGTTCTATACAGTAAGCAGTGCAGACACCTTCACATCGGATATAATCAAACAACGGGAGAATTTTCCCCGTCCTATTACGATATGCTCATGTCAGAGGCTCGTTTGACTTCTTATGTGGCGATGGGAAAAGGCGATATCGGCGCGGAGCATTTTACCGCGCTTGCAAGACGGTGGAATGACGACAATACCCTGCTGCTTTCCTGGTCCGGAACCGTTTTCGAATATATTTTACCAGAGCTGTTTCTGGCTTCCCCGCATGGCTCTCTTCTGCAAGGCTCAGTACAGAACATGCTCAAAACGGAAATCTCGCAGGCACAGGGCAAGCCCTGGGGCGTTTCTGAATCGGGCTATAATGTATTGGATGTCAACATGAACTATAAATATAAAGCGTTTGGGCTCAAAGCTCTTGCCGTGAAACGGATGCGGGAAAATGACAGCGTGGTTGCTCCGTACGCCTCTCTCATGGCGTGCGCGCAGATCCCCGACGCAGTGCTTTTAAATATGGAAGCGCTGACAAAGGCGGGCGCGGCGGGGAAATACGGATTTTACGAGGCAATCGATTATACGCCGGGCAGAAGAGGCGTGGTAGAAAGCTTCATGGCGCATCATTTGGGAATGTCGCTCTGTGCGGCCGCAAATTTGTTGTTTGACGGCATGCTTACGGAAGCCTTTGGAAAAATGCCGATGATGGCGGCAGTAAACGTCATGCTGACAGGGAAAATGCCGCGCCGCCGGTGCGCGCCGCGGAAGCCGGCCGCATCGGAGCGAAGAGCGCTGAAAACCGTAAGGCTCCCCAGCCGCGCGCCTGAAAAAGAGGAGGAGCCGCCCGTATGCATTTCCGGCCGCGATGCGGAGGTCCTTTCAAACGGCAAATACAGCGTCGTATTGAACGGCCTGGGCGGAGGCTATTCCACTCTTGGAGAGATTGGTATTACCGTGCGGCGCGAAAACAAAGCGCCAGACGGCATCGTTTTCTATCTCAACGGCAAGCTGCTTGTCCCTGTAAAATGCGAGCTTTCTTCTGGTAAAGCGGAATATACGTATTTTACGAATGAGGCGGATGTGCAGCAGAGCATCTGCGTCGCATCGGATGAAAACGCCGAGCTTCGCCTGATTCGCATAACCAACAAGGAAAAGGAGGCCCGCAGCGTAAATCTTACGCTGTACTGCGAGCTGATGCTGGCAAAACCGCGCGCTTACGCGGATCATCCTTCTTATACCGGGATGTTTGTTACGACGGAGGCGCAGACGGACCGGGAGAACCGTACGGTATTCCTGTCCGCCAAACGACGCAGGCACCAGCCCTCCGAGCCGCCGCTCATGGCTTACTGCGCCATGAGCGTGTCAGATAAGTATAAGGAGGCAGTTGAATCTGAAATGTATGACACGGATGTCCTGTCATTTCAGGGCAGAAACTGCGGAATTGCGGAACCAGCCGTTTTCCGGAGCCGGGGCTCGCACAGCGACGTGCTTCTGGCGGAAAATTCAGGAATCGTGCTGAATCCCTGCTTTGCAGTAAATACGAAAATTCGCGTAGAGGCTGGCTCCACAGTGGAAATCTGCTATATATTGGGCGCGGAAGAAAACGGCGGAGCTCTGACGGAAAAGCTCGAACGCCTGAAAAACACAGAACGTGTCTTTGAACTGGCACGGACGCGGAGTCTGATCGAGCGCGAGCATATATCACTCCGTGAAGGAGACCTGCAGTATTTCCGCAGCTTTTCGTCTAAGCTGCTATACGGGAAAAAGCATTATTCTCAGCAGCTGCAGAGGAAGCTTTGGGGCTTCGGCATTTCCGGAGATTATCCGATCGTAACGGTGATGCTCCGCCATATCGAAAATGCTTCGCATTTGGAAAAGCTTGTCAGGCTATGGTGCTTCTACAGCTTCCGCGGGATCAAAATCGACCTGGCGCTTGCCGTTTTTGATAATGCGGACTATATCAGTCCGATTCATGAGCTTGCGGACAGCCTCTCCCTGAAAGCCATGTGGGGCTGCTTCCCGGTCCGGGGAGATATTTACGTAGTCGTGCCGAAGGATGGCGAAAGCGCCAAGCCTTTAATAGAAGCGTCGAATATTGTATTCTGGCTTTGAAACCGGAGGAAGTTCCTATGGATATCGAATCTTTAAAATTTTATAACGGATATGGGGGATTCGACGCCGAACGCGGCGAGTATGTAATCTGTGAAAATACGCCGCTTCCGTGGATTAACTGCGTCGCGTCGCTGGCCGGCGAGCCGTTTGGCTTTTTGATCTCGGAGAAGGGCGGCGGGTATGTGTGGCAGGAGAACAGCAGAGAAAATCCACTCACACAGTGGTATTGTGATCCGGCGTCCGATCCGTCGGATGAGCGGTATGAAATTCTGCTCCGTGGCGAGGCGGCCGGCTTCTCGCCGTTCGACGGCTGTACGGCGCGCCACGGCTTCGGATATTCTGTTTTCACAGGGACGCGCTCCGGTCTGCGATGGGAGCTTACGGTGTTTGTACCGTATGGAAAGCCTGTTAAGGTATCCGTACTTTCCCTGACGGCACAGGAGCAGGACCGGGAGGTATCGGCTGCGTATACGGTCGATTCCGTTTACGAGCATCGTACGTTTTCTTCCGCAGAGGAAGGACGCGTTTATAAAATAAAAAAAGGCGATACATGCGGGTTTGTCTTTCTGCTGGCAAAAACGGAGGCGGCCTTTGAGGGCGTAACGGATTACCACGCCTGCCTTTCTGAGCTGGAACGAATCAAAACGGAATGGAGCCGAAGGCTGGGAAGAATCCGGGTAAAAACGCCGGACGACAGCATCAACGTTATGATGAACGGAAGGCTGCAGTATCAGACCATCAGCTGCAGAATCAACGGCCGGACGGCGTTTTACCAGTGCGGAGGAGCGTATGGCTTTCGGGATCAGCTGCAGGACAGTCTTGCCCTTCTGTATACGGAGCCGGAAGAGGTGCGCAGCAGAATCCTGCTGCATGCCTCGCGCCAATACGAAGAGGGTGACGTCCAGCACTGGTGGCATCCGCCGGGCAATGCCGGTATCCGCAGCAGATACAGCGACGATTTGTTATGGCTCGTTTACGTCACATACCGGTATACGGAAGCGACGGGGGACAGCGGTATTCTTACCGAGCAGGTAGCGTTTCTGCACAGCAAGCCGCTGGAAGCAAATGAAATCGACCGCTATGAAGCTCCGGAAACAACCGAGCGCACGGACACGCTGCTCGCCCACTGCCTTCTTGCGTGCAGGCACGCCCTGTCCTTGGGAGAGCACGGAATTCCGCTTATGAAAGGGGGAGACTGGAACGACGGCATGAATCGCGTAGGGATCAAGGGAAAGGGCGAAAGCGTATGGCTGGGCTGGTTTCTGTGCTGCTGCCTTCGCGCCGTCTGCAAGCTTTCCCTGCTCGTTCCGGAGTGTGATGCGGATCGGCGCGCTCTTTTATCGGAGGCCGATCAAATTGCAGATGCTATTGAAAACAATGCCTGGGACGGAAACTGGTATGTCCGCGCATTTTGTGACGACGGGAAAATCCTTGGCAGCTCGTCCTCCTCGGAATGCATGATCGATTCCATCGCGCAGTCGTGGTCCGTGCTCAGCGGATACGGCAATCCGGAGCGAAGTAAAACCGCTCTGCTGTCCGCGGAACGCTTTCTTGTTGATGCCGAGAACGGCGTCATCAAGCTGCTGACGCCGCCCTTTACGGAAGATTCCATTGCCGACGTCGGCTATATCGCCTCTTATCCTCCGGGAATCCGGGAAAACGGCGCGCAGTATACGCATGCCGCAATCTGGCTGGCAAAGGCTTTTTTTCAGATCGGCAGAAAAGATCCCGAATTTGCGCAGAAGGGAAGGCGGCTGCTGGAAATGCTGAATCCCGTGAATCATTCGCGTACGCGGCTGGAAGCGGCGCGGTATAAAACAGAGCCGTACGCCGTTGCCGCCGACGTCTACAGCGGAAGCAATCTCGGACGCGGGGGCTGGAGCTGGTATACCGGCTCTGCCGCTTGGCTGTATCTTGTGATTCTGGAAGAATTTCTTGGGTTTTCCGTCAGAAACTACGGAAAGGATGGCTCGGCCGAACTGCTGCTGAATCCGTCCGTGCCGCAGGAATGGAATGAATATACGATTGAATTTCTCTATAAAGAAACGCTCTATGTGATTACGCTGCGAAGACAAAAGGAAACGGAAGACACCTTTGCGCAGGAGCCGCGTGTCATCCGGCTGGAAAACGACGGAAAGCGTCATGAGGTACTGATTCCGCTCAGCCCTCTTTAATGGATTCATAGACGGACAGAGCGTCCTTTATGTGGTTCGGATACGGCTCGTCCCAATAGCTTCCGGGAGCTTTCATTGTAATGAGAATATATTGATTCGATGTCAGAGACGATTCGGCAAGACTGGCCAGACACAGGCCGGCGGCGTTAGTAAAGCCCGTTTTTCCCCCTGAGATCCGGATCCCGTTTGATAATTCCGCGCTGGGCAGCACGTTGAACATCGTGCTCGTAAACGTCATTCCCTGCGGATGCCCCGACAGGGCCTCGGTCGTATACGTGACGGTGGTAAAAATTTTTTTAACCAGAGGATTCTGAAAGGCATACTGCATTAGAAGCGCCACGTCCTGACAGGTGGTATACTGATTTTCCTCATGAAGGCCCGTTGCGTTTACGAAATTTGTATTTTTCATGCCGATTTCCGCGGCCTTTTGATTCATGAGCTCCGCAAAGGCCTGCTCGCTTCCTGCGATCCTGATGGCAAGCGTCACGCTTGCATCGGCTCCGGAGGGCATAAACGCGCCGTAGAGCAGATCGATCACGCGAATCCCCTCCCCGACGGGGAAGTCTGCCATCGATGCGTCTCTGGCGGCAAGGGCGTCAACGGTCTCCTGCGTGATCACGAGACGTTCCTCCAGATCCGTAAGCCGCTCTGCAGCAAGAAGAACCGTCATGATTTTCGTGATGGACGCCGGATAAGCGCGCTGCCCGGCATTCTTGTCAAGCAGTACGCTTCCGTCATTGATACAGACGAGGAGCGCATATTCGCTTGTAAGGGAATTTCCGTCTACGGTGACGGACGCGGGAGCGGCCGCAGGCGCCTGGGAAGGAGGCGCCTGATTTCCCTGTGCGTCTGTCACCGTAATTGTGATTGTTTTCTCCGTGTTTTTCCCGATCGCATCGGTCACGCCCAGCGTTATTTCATACTGTCCCGGGACATCTAAGGTATATTTTCCGTACCAGTACAGCTTGCTCGTAATGTCGTTCCCGCAGGTGTCGTAAGCCTTTACGTTCTGTAAAATGTCGGTTTCTGTTCCGACGGATACACTGAGATCGGCGGCGTCGATCCGCGGCGATGCCTGATGCCAGGGGTTGTTTTCATCGGGATCGGTAGGATCCCAGCCGGCCCACTCGTGCTCGGGCGGGATTTTAATGGTTTCCGGTTTTCCCAGCGGCCCGGGCGTTTCCGTATCGTCGTAAATCAGCGTCTTGGTGCCGGCCTTGCAGTTATCATAAATCCATTTCGCATCTGCGGTCGTCAGACGGACGCAGCCCAGGGAGGCCGGAGAGCCCAGCTTGTTGTATTCCAGCGTTTCTAGGGAGTCCTTGCTCTGCTCGAAATAAGGCACTACATGGAACATATAGCCTCTTTCGATCCGGTAAGCGTACTGAGACCATGTTCCGTCTACCATATAGCACCACGTGGTGCCAAACGGCTCGTGGATGCTGTATTCTCCGAGAATCGTTTCGTCGCCCTCTTTTCCGACGGAACAGGCGAAGGCCTTGACCGGTATGGTATATTCGCCATTCTCATCGATTCCGTAAACGGTAACGGTGCACAGCGCCCGGTTCACCTTGATATAATACGGATATTCCACGCCCTCCGGCGGCGTATAGCTGATGGTATTGTCCGCGGGCGCGCTGTTTTCAAACCATACCGGATCCTCGGTTGGAGCGGGAGAGGCCGTTCCCTCCGCGCTTCCGGAAGGCGCAGAGGAGGCGCCGCCCAAGGCGTCGTCCTTTTTATCGTTAAAATGCTGGTATACCAGAAGCGACACGAGCACCGCAATGATCAGCAGCAGTATTATTAAAGCAATTCGTTCATTTCTCTTTTTCTGATGATATCGATTCGTCTTTCTTGTCATTCGTAACCCCACCGTCTTGGAATTTTATGTTTCACTGATTGTATATTCAATGGAACTTACGGAATTATTTTTTATCAGGACTGTCAGCATCGTGCCGTCCCGGACGTATCTGTACAGATCCGAGGACTGCGTATAGCCGTCTCCCAGCACGCTTACCATGGTATCATAGGAGTCTCCGATTCGCAAGCCTTCCGGAGTTTCCACCATATCGTCCAATATGGAAATGCTGGTGATGACATTCCGGCCGTCTATCGTATTGACAAGCACTTCGAAGCTGTCAAAGGTGTAAAACTGATCCAATCCCTGATAGGCGCAGCTCTGCGCTTCATAATATTTATAGTCCAGACCGGCCTCTTTCATCCGATCCAGGAGCCGCGCGTCGCACAGGACGCTGATCTCTACGCCGCCGGCCTCAAAATAATATCCGTCGTGCGGATGCTCCTCGTATTCGCCGCCTGGATCCGGCGTATTGTCTGCCGAACCGGGAGGCTCCGTTTGCCCGGCGTTCGTTCCCTCTCTTTTTTCCTGCTCGTACCGCTCCTTTTTTTCTTCCCAGACGGCCGCGAGCGCTTCGTCTCCGGTATGGTCGAACAGACCGCGGCTGCCGAACTCTTCCTGTAAAATGCCGCCGAGGTAGTCCGTATATTTTTCCGCTCCGTATACGTTGAGGTGCATCCCCATATCGTACGTATCCGTCTGCATGTCGATGCCGATTTCGTCCGATACTTCCAGAAAGTTGTAATATCTGAGCCCGTTTTTCTGCGCGTATTCCGTAATCTGCGCGTCCCACTCGTCATACCAGTGCGGATAGAGACTCGGAGATTTTACCAGGATCAGTTCCGTCCCCTTGCTTCGGCAGAGCTCTGCCATTTTATCCAGATATTCAAATGAAATGGCGGGCAGCGTATAATCGTCGAGCGGTTTGACGGCGGGCAGCGATTCCATGGGACGAACTGCCGTCTGCATCAGATATCCGTTGTGAGACACGGGATCACGGTGAAACCAATATCGGAAATCCTCCGCGGAAAGATCGCTCCAGCGGGAGTGATATCTGAGAAGCGGAAAGAGATAGCTGGCCAGATTTTCTTCTTCTGTCATGGAGGCGCGGATCGCGTCGATTTTAACAGAGGAAAAAGCCAGGCCATCCAGCGTCATCCGGTTGTACGCTTCGTTCTGCGGCTCTGCGTAAATCATGGACTGCACGTTGTAAATCACGATTTTCGGCGTCTCATAGCGGTAGGTGTCCTGGAGGATATAATACGACTGCCAGATCAGCTGCTGCGCGCTGCCGCGGATATAGCTGGTAATTCCATAGCGCTCCCATAGTGTGACGGGTGAAATGTTTTCGTAGACCTCGCAGTCTCCTACGAATATGATATCGTGGTTTTTGATCTCGTCGTAATATTCGGAAATCAGCGCGCCCTCCCGGATTTCCGTCATATATTTGGGCATCAGCAGCATCTGGAGCAGCCACAGGAGCAGCAGCGTAGCCAGAACGGTAACTGTGATCGTAAGAATAAGCTTCGTTTTCCTGGTCATGCACGCCCTCCTTAAAATTGATTGTATATAAACTGACTGGAATCATAGCCGATCCCGTACGCGCCAAAGATGAGAATCGAAATAAGCAGCAGTGCGAGGACCGCGCCCTGCAGCGGAAAAGAGCGGCGGTACAGCCGTTCCCGCACGCTGCCCGTTCGCTGGAGCATGCTGACGCCAAACAAAAGCAATCCGCCTGCCAAAACGACAGCATAATCCCAGCCGGATAAGCCGAGCTTTAAAAAGCCGCCGCCAAGCAGCTCCGCATAATTGCCTTCCGTAAAAATCCCTCCGAACATCCGGAACGTCAGCGGGACGTCGCGGTAGCAGTCGAGCATGCGCAGACTGCTCAGCAGGAATACCGTTCGCAGGATCTCAAAGGATTTATAGGGCGCGGTATTTTTCAGCGACGGAAACCGTGCGTGAAATTTTCGGTACAGCGGCGAAAGCTCCTGTGAAATTAAAATGATGACGCAGTTTCCCAGGCCCCAGACGACAAAGTTCCAGCCCCGTCCGTGCCAGATTCCCGTAGTAAGCCACACCAGAATCGTACTGAGATAAACGGGAATCCGTTTTCCAACGGCATCGCCCAGCCTGGCCCGCGCGTTTTTTGAAAGGCGCAGCATGGGCTTTGACACGGAAACGGGATAAAATAAATATTCCTTAAACCATTCGCCGAGCGAAATATGCCAGCGGCGCCAGTATTCCGTAATGTTTTTGGAAAAATACGGCCTGTTGAAGTTCTCCTGTACGCGAATTCCAAGCACCTGCGCGATCCCGATGGTGATATCGATTCCGCCCGTAAAATCCGCGTACAGCTGAACCGCATACAGCGCCATTCCAAACAGCGCATATGCGCCTGTATACACGGAAGGATCTCCGATGAGCACGCGGACCGCCGCAAGCAGCCTGTCCGCAATGACAAGCTTTTTGAAATATCCCCATAGGATCCGCTCGATCCCGAAGAGAAGATTTTTTGCGCAGAACGGCTCGGGCGTATACAGCGTTTCCGTCAAATACTTATAATCGGAAATGGGCCCCTGAACGAGCAGAGGGAAGAACGACGTAAACAGCGCGAGCCGGAAAATGTTCTTTTCCGCCGCGGCTTTTCCGCGGTACACGTCGATCAGATAGCCCATTGTCTGGAAGGTATAGAAGGAGATTCCCATCGGAAGAACGAGCTCCGTGCCGGTAAGACCGGAGCCGATCAGCAGATACTTCAGCACGGCAAGAATGCCGAAGTTGAAGAGCAGGCAGGGAACCAGAAACAGCCGCATCCGCTTCTTGCAGGTTTCCTTATAAGCCTTCCGCTCCTCGCGGGACGCCGCTTTGCCGTCTGCCGACAGCCATCCCGCCTGCTTTTCCTGGACCTTACCAATCCAATAACCGGCTGCATAGGTCGAAAGAACGGTAGCCCCAAGGAACAGAAACCCGCTGAGTCCGGCGAACGCGTAAAACACGGCGCTGCACAGCAGCAGGAGCATCCAGCGAAAGCGCAGCGGCACGAAGTAGTATACAAGAAAAAGCAGCGCTAAAAAGCAGATGAAGGAAAGCGAGGTAAACAGCATGCCGGTTATTCTTCGAGACGCAGGATCAAGTCATATAGCTTTTCGGCGGAATTAAAGTTCTCAGGCACAATCTCCTCCGCCGGGATCGCAACGCCGAATTCTTCGTTGATTTCGGAGATCAGCGTAATGATATCAAAGGAATCGAGGATTTTGTCCTCGATCAGTCTGTCGTTTGTTTTGTAATCTACATCGGGATGAATCGACTGCAGAATCCGAATGAGTTCTTCCATAAATCAATTTCCTTCCTGCTGATAAAGTGCCATCAGCGCGAGTCTGTCTATTTTACCGTTCGCCGTAAGAGGAACGGCGGATATGCGCCGGATCGCGCCCGGCAGCATATAGCGCGGCAGGCGTGATTTTAGTTCCGCAAGCAAAGCCGATTCCTCGGCGGCACCGACGTAATATAAAATGATTTTGCTCCGCTCCTTGTCGAAAATACAGCAGGAGCATTCTACTCCCGCGCTCCTGTTTGCGAGCATTTCAATTTCTCCGAGCTCGATGCGGTGGCCCATATGCTTGATCTGATAATCTTTGCGTGACAGGAACATCAGTTCGCCGCGTTCATTATACCGACCGAGATCCCCCGTCCGGTAAATCAGCTCATGATACGAATCGTTCAGCGGATTCTGAACGAATGATGCGTCCGTCCGCGCAAAATCTCTGTAATACCCAAGCGTAAGAGAGGTGCCGCGAATACAGATTTCTCCGGCCTGTCCCGGCGCGGCGGGCTTATTTTCCTCGTCCAGGAGCAGGATCTCTGTGTTCCGAAAGGGCCTGCCAATCGGGATCGCCTCCTCCGGGCCGAATTCCCGCGTTGCCTCGTAATAGCACGACATGCCGGTCGCCTCCGTAGGACCGTAAAGATTAATGAAGCGCGTCTTTGGAAGCTGCCGTTTCCAAAGATTGAACTGCTTGACCGGAAAAACCTCGCTGCCGAACGCAACGGTCCGCAGAGCTTCCGGCACGACCGTTTTAAATGTGCCGAGACTCGATATCAGGGTGAGCGCCGGCACGACCCAGCAAATCGTGTTGATTTGATGCTCGTTTAAATATTCTACGAGTTTTACCGGAAACATAAAAAGCTGTTTCGGAATCAGATAGGTCGAGGCGCCGTATTTCAGAGTGGGATAAATTTCTTTCAGACAGGCGTCCACATAAAGCGGCGCCTGGTTCCCGAACACGGTGTCGTCGGAAATCTGCAGGATTTCCGAAAGATTTTCAATGTAGTCGATCACGGAGCGGTGACAGGCAACGACGCCCTTTGGAATCCCCGTGGAGCCGGAGGTAAACACGATATAGATCGGATCCGTATCGATTGCTTTTTCCTCTATGGCCGCAAGCGCCGGTTCATTGACCGGATAGCCGCGCAGCTCCGCGCTGCTTACGATCCGGAACGGAGCGGCGGAGCTTTGGAGCTCCTGGGCGGCGCGCGCCGTCGTGCCGTCGCAGATGACGAGCTCAGGTCTGAGCGTTTCGAAAATTAAAGCGATGCGGTGCTCCGGCATTTCCTCATCGATCGGTACATAATAGCAGCCCCCTCTGACGACGCCGAGAAAGGCGGCGATCATTTCGGAAGATTTCCGCATAAAAACCACAATCGGCTTTCTGTAATATCCGGAGTCGGCCAGATAGCTCCCGGCGGAGCGGGAATATTGATAGAGATGCAGAAAGGTCATATTTCCGGCCTCTGAAAAAAAGGCGGTTTTGTCAGGATATTTTAAATATGTTTCGTCAAGGTAGGAAAGAACGCTGATTCGGTTCACGCTGCTTCCTCCTTTCTTTATTCCATGGAGGACCGGTCCCATTCAAAGGGAACCGTGGATACTTCCGGATATTTTGTTTTGTCGTAAGTATAGTAATTATATCCGGGCCTCTGCGTTGCGGCAAACGCGTCGAGCTCCGCATCTGTCCGCATGAAGGAAACAAACTTCGGAATGTGGATGCAGGCGTCGAAGTGATACCAGCCTCCGCCCAGATTGATAATATGCCAGTAGTGGCGCGAGACGCCGCCCATGCGTTCTACGGGGAGAATTTCCGCGCCGATTTTTGTCAGCAGAATCTGGCTGACGGAAAAATAGGTAAAACAGTCGCCCCAGCCTTCGGTAATGCCGCGGTAGGCTTCCGCGCGCCAGTCCTTCTTATCGGAGGAATCCCAGTATCTGACGTGGGTATTTACATATTTATAGATTTCCCAGGCCTTTTCCTCCATCGTCATGTCTTCGGTGGTGATTTCCGCGAGCACCTGCTCCGCAGCCTCGTCCAGCTGCTCCTCCGTAACCTTTACTTCGCTGAGCGTGATAATGGCCGTCATGGAGGTTTCGTTGCCGGCCTTGTCGCGCGCCGTATATGTGACTTCGTATTCGCCCGGCGTTTTCGGATCTACTTTGGAGCGGTCTACGATGATTTCTACTTCTCCGTCTACCGCATCTATTGCGGTGACGCCTTTCAGATAGGATATGCCTTCTCCGACGTAAAATTGTCTGTTTACGACGCCTGTCAGTACGGGGGGCTCATAGTCGGGTACGGGCGTAGGCGTCGGATCCGGCGGCGGGGTGGGCGTGGAAACGGCCGTGGGCGCTGCGCTTGAGACGGGCGCAGCCGAGGCCTCCGCGGAAGCGGAGGGTACGCCCTGGCCGGGCGCTGGATTTTCTCCGCAGCCTGCCGTACCGGCCAAAAGGGCAGCGATCAGAAACGCTGCGGCTCTTTTGCGGATTTTTCCTGCTTTTCTCGCGTATGTATTCTGCATGAGACATGCTCCTGTCTGACTGAGGATTAACGCTCTTATAGTATAACGGAACGGGTGTTTTGTCAATTCGGCTAGTCCAGCAGCAGCCCGGCTCTGCCGCGCGGAGCGGGGAGGATTCCGTACGTCACGAGCGGCTTCTCCGACAGCCTTGCGCCGTTTCGGATCAGAAAACAAGGCGGAAGCGTCGTTTCGCTGATCCGAACGGATCCGTCCTTCTCTTTTTTCCCGAAAAGAAGATAATTTTTGCCGGCGATGTTCCATATTTTACAGAAGCCGCCGCAGTAACGGTTTTCTTCCAGCGCGTATTTTACTGCGTCCGTATCCCAGCGTAAAAAGTCATTTTCCTGAAAAGCGGCGTCACGAATTTCCCCGTAGAGCTCCGATTCTTCCGGCAGGAGCTCGCGGAGCGCGCCGGCGGCGGTCATCCGTGCAAACGCGGCCTCCGAAAATACTGCCTGCTGCGCGATATAATTCTGAACGGTGCCGTTTGCGGTATAGTATCGGAGCAGCTTTTCGTTCTCCGGGCAGAAAAGGATTCCGGCTTTTTCCGCGTCCGCAAACCGGAAGAAGGCATGCGCCAGCTTCTGGTATATGCCCGTTCCTCTGTACTCCGGTAAAATGGCAAAGGCGTAGCCGTAATATGCCTTTTGCGGCGTCACGCCGGGGCGGCGGATTTCTGCGGGCAGAAAATACGCGGCTCCCACTGCCTGCGCGCCGGACAGGGCGCAGAAAATTTCGGCTTGTCCTGTCCGCACCCTCTTCTCGTAAAAAAAATCAAAATAACCGGGCGCGTCGTCAAAGCCGGAAAGCCATATTTTACGAAGCGCTTCCCGGAAAGCCGGATTGTCGTCGCGTTTTTTCTGATACTGCATGATTTCCGCCATACACAGCACTCCTTCTGCGCTGTTAATTATACGCGGATCGGGGAAGCATGGCAAACGGAGGGTTTTTGAAATTTTATTAAAACCGGGCTTGACAAGCCGGTCTTTTTTGACTATCATATACACGCCGTGCGGATATGGCGGAATTGGCAGACGCGCTAGTTTCAGGTACTAGTGAGGGTTCCCTCGTACAGGTTCAAGTCCTGCTATCCGCACCAAAGCATTCAAGCCCGAACCTTTTACCAATCGGTGAAACGTTCGGGTTTGTTGTTTTTTTTAAAGATGTTAAATAAGTCTTTGCTTGTGGCAGTATGGAAGGCCTCTCCTGTACTGCCATCGTTCTTTCAATATAAGATTGAAAGGACTTTTTAAAATGAAAAACCGCCTGCATGATTAAAATGCAGGCGGAAAACTGTTTATTTAAATAGTAAGAAGGAAAGTAATACCGCTAATTCATCGAAAATGATTTTGGCATGATTTGCGGCATATCATTAAGTAAACATCAGGACAGATGCTTTTGCATCCGTCCTGGTGCTATGGCAAAATGGTTTTTGCGACTTTTTGAATTTCAAATCTTTTTTGAAATACCAACAGCAACAGCTTTAATAATACATATACCAAAAAAACAACAAGTAATATTGTTTCAATTTTGTTTGTTGCAGTATAAAACGAAAGCGTAAAAAATCCAAAAAACAATAATGCTATAGCCAATGAGAGGATTTTTAAAAATGTTATTGTTTTATTTTTTTCTTTTGTAAATCCATAAATGCATATACTGTAAATTTCAATTTCTGTAATCAAAACCGGGGTCAACATCAAAATAGCCACAATACAATCCATCTTATTATTTAGAATATCGTCATTCGGTTGATTTAATAAAATCAAGCCCCCAAAAAGAATAGTCACAAAAAATACCGCTATAAAAATAATTCTGATAACTTGTTTCACTATGGTAGCCCCTTTTTTGATAAAAATATTATTAATAATTTGCAATATAAGGCAGTCTGTTTTGCAAACTCTTCAAAAAATCATACGTATCAGGACAAGAGCTTTTTATCAATCAGCTCATAGAAAACTTTTTCTTTAACAACCTTATAACTAATATGATTTAGAAATATATCAGCCCTGTTGCAGCATGTCGACAAATTAGAATAATAAGAGTTAATCGCATTGACAGACGAATATCACTGAATGATTTTTCTATAGATATTCTCCGCATCTAAATCTGCACAATAATCGTCATTGCCAAAAGTTGTAACTCCGTCGTCGTTTTTTAATGTGGCGTCTCCTAACCAACCAGCTAAATACGATACGTTTTCAGCTGACGAGAATGTGCCAATATTTGATGCAAAACCATCTAAATCTAATTTATAAGCCAACCGTGCCGATAAGGTTATTTGCATATGAGCAAAATCGGGGGTTGTGGTATCGTCATACGGATTAGCATTGCGACCTCATTCATAAAACCGAAAGTTTGAACTAATTCGTATGTATCTCTATCGTTATAGTTGCCAATATCAACGTTACCGCCACAACTATACGAATAATATCGCATACCTTCCGCTGCAAAAGCGGAAGCGTTTTCATCGAGTGTCATTACCGATGCAGTTTGTTCTACAGGTTGTTCCTCATTGTTTGCTGAAAGAACTACAATTCTGTCTTTGCTGATGCCAATGGCAGATACACCCCGGTCAGCCGCAGCTTGTGCTTCCTGCATAGTGCAAGACTTCCAACCCATATGGTTATCAGTTTTGATAGTTTCATAAACAGTCTTAATATCACCTTGCGGCAATGCAATATCCCTATTGTCAGATATAGCTCTTACAGTACTAATGGAATCTTCTGTCTGTTCGTGTTTTAATGTGTTTTATTATACATTATTATACTGTTTCTTGTTCATTTTTTATCATACCTCCTTTACCACATATTTTCAAGAACCGTTTGATCCTTGGCATATACGTCTTCTACCACAATAAAATCAAAGGTAGTAGTACTGCAAGACCAAAGGTGCATATCCACGAATAACCAAACCGATTTTGCAATCCTTTGCCTTTAAGAACTCAATTTCCTCGGCAGTGATTTTATTTTCACCGCTAAGTGTTCTCATACAAAAGGCGGGAAAGCATTTTTGCCTTTTTACCCAGTCATACGTTGTATAACCGTTCTTCAGCTTTTTGTTAATAGAATATTTGGTTGTTATTCCCTTTAAGAAAAATACATCAGTAAATTTCCGGACAATCCTGCATATTGTATTGCAAATTGCGATACAATATGGCATACTGTAAAAAGTGAAAGGAAGGTGCTTGTGATGGCGAGAAAAAGCGCAAACGTAACAGCTCGTGTTCAACCGGAAATCAAACAGCAGGCGGAAGAGATTTTGGATAAAATCGGACTTCCTGTTTCGGTGCTGATTGATACCCTGTATCGGCAAATCATTATGACGGGCAGCGTTCCGTATTCCCTCGCTTTACCAAAACTTCCCACAAGAGACGGCTTAGCTGACGGACAGTTCGATGCAATGATGGAAAAAGGATATAATCAGGCGAAGTCTGGCGAAGGGCTGTCCATTGATGAAGCTTTTACCAAAATCCGAGAGGGTATTTGAGAATGCGGTACGAAGTGAAACTGACCGCACAGGCAATTGAGCCAATTGAAGAAACGGTGCAGTATCTCTCCAAAATTCTGTTGGAGCCAGAAATTGCATGAAAATGGGCAGATATTTTGCAATATGAAATTGGGAAGCTGGTTTTTATGCCCTCAAGAGATCCCTTTACGGAGGAAGAACCGTACCGCACAAAAGGAATTCGGAAAATGCTCGTAAAGAATTTTCTTGTTACTATTTAATTGACGAAGAAAAGGTAACTGTATGGGTTACGGCAGTAATTTACGGGCGGAGAGATCAGATTACAGCCTTGTTGGATATGTCACTGAATGACACAGAGTGATTAATCGGATTTTTTGAAGAAAATTGATGCAAAAATCTATTATCATAAAAAGGAATTGCAAAAAGCAGAGCTCCATATTAAAACTTCTGGTTGCTCTTAAATGATAATTCATTTATAATTTATTCACAGGTAATCTTTAAAAATGGTGAAGCCAATGAAAGGAATTATAACAAAACTAATATGTTGTACTGCAATTTGTATCTGCCTCTTTACTACTGTTTCTTTCGGAGAAGAAAAAACCAGATTAGAAGTGTCGGTAGATGAAAATACCGGAGTAGTAACTCTCCACACATATGGTTTCATACATAAACTGGGAACAATTGCTGTTATTAAAGCTGGCGATCCTATCATCTATACTGGCGACGATAATGATTACATTATCTATGAGTGGGTACCCACCGATCCAGAATGGGAGAAAGAAATTAATTGGGGAGAGCATAACAAATTGGATCCCGGAACATATTGTGCCGTAGTTTTTGATGAACACAACGAGGTTTTTGTCGAACCGGTTTATTTTGAGGTAAAGGAAATTGTAGCGACGCCTACCCCTACTCCAACACCTACGCCAACTTTGCCTCCTACAGCTACTCCGGAAGCTGAATCTACGCAGACGACAGAAATCGAAAAAACACTGTTACCTACACATCAGCCTACAAAACAACCGACTCTTCAGCCAACAGATGCTTCCAATCATGCAGAGGAAGAAAATGCTCCTGTTTGGATAATCTGGATTAGTATTGCAGCAGTCGCAGCAGTCGGAATCATTGTTGCAGTCTTAGTTGCACGAAAGCATCAGAGGAAATAATCGTTTTACACCCTTAGAAGAAAAAACATCAAAGACAGGATACGAAAAGGCAAAGCGTCAACCATGGGCTTTGCCTTCTCTTATTAAAATGCTTATTTTATTCATTTGGAAATAAGTTAAAAATATTGTTGACTACATTATGGATTCCATGCCCTTTCTGTATTTTCTTTCTCTTTTGCTATGAAAGCCTCATAAATATCGATCTTTAAAACATTGCATAATGACAATAAAACGATAAATACATCTGCAACTTCGCTCTCGACTGTATCGTAGTTTTGCATTTTCTCATAATCAATAGGCATTGACGTAGCTGATTTTCGAACTGCTTTTGCCAATTCGCCAATTTCTTCAGTTAAAAGGAGCATTTTATCTTGCGCACTTTGAGAATTAAACCCTCTTAGTTCCAATACATCGTTGATATATTTTTGTATATCAACTAAATCCGAAGACTTGCAGATTTTCGAATAAAATTGCTTTTGATTTGTTTCCATAACTAACGTCCTTTCAATATATTCGTTTTCACACACGGGAAGAACCGCCATGCTATCAGCCGCAAACTTGCCCCAATTAACCTTTTCTACAAACCATGAATATTATATCATTTTTAATCACAAAAAAGCGACGCAGGGCGCAGATAAATACTGCGGCTCGTGTCGTTTTCAAAATTTGATATTATAGATAAACCCTGGGTTATATTTTTGACGCCCCATTATTATCACCTCCTGTTACTATATATTTGTCCCTTGTTCATGGCAGCCAGTCATAGGCATGGGACATTTCGTTGCCTAAACTGTTAGAATAGTGAGGCAATGGTTTGACCTTCACCTCCAGGGGCTGCCCGTTGCGCTAATACATGGCGAACAGGAAGAAGGGAAGCATGACCGGAATCCTGCAAAGCGCCGCCGCTCCAAAACAAATCGCCTGCCGTTTGGTCAGCCCGAACAGGACCTTGCTCTGTACCCGGCTCAGGTCCTTCGAGATCGTTACATAGGCGATCGAAAACACCTCCTGTAAAAGAAAAACGCCTTTCCGTTAGGAAAGACGTTCTCTAAAAATGGGTTATTGATTTTCTTCTTTCGGCAGCCGTTTGAAAGTTGTTGGGTAGTTGCTGGCGCCGTGCGCGATGTGGTAAACAAAAACCGTATCCGCAATCAGCCGGTAGACGCAGATATACTTCCCGGCGATCGCCAGACGGTAGCCGCCGTTACGCAGTTCCTTGTCCTGCGGGATATGCCCGGACAGCGGGAACATCTCCAGCCGGGAAAGCGTATCTAAAATGAGGTCGGTGATTTTGCGGGCGGAGTTTGGTCCCACCAGGTTCAGATGAAGTCGGGCAATCTCCTCCAGCTCCCGCTGTGCGGGTTCCAGAATAACCAGTTTAGCCACGTTGGTAAATCGCCTCCAGCCGCTTTCTGGACTCCTCCGGCGTGTAGGTAGGCGCATCGGAGAGTCGGACTTGTTCCGCCGCTTCCAGCTTGGCCCGTAGCTTCAAGGTCTCCTCCCGCTGTTCAAACGCCTCAATGCTCATAACCACCAAATCGCCTTCGCCGTTTTTAGTGATATAGATTGGCTCCGCTTCTTTATGCGCCAAATCAGAGATCATGCCGTAGTCATTGCGGAGCGCAGTGGACGACTTAATAATCACCGTCAACACCTCCTGTATTATTCTATAATAATTCTATCAGAATTATTCATCATTTGCAAGAGGTCAATGCGCTCCGAGCTTTACCAAAACTGCCAACAAGAGACGGCTTAGCTGATGAACAGTTCGATGCAATAATGGAAAAAGGATATAATCAGGCGAAGTCTGGCGAAGGTCTGTCCATTGATGAAGCCTTTTCCAAAATTCGAGAGAGTATTTGAAACTGCGGTATGAGGTGAAGCTGACTGCACAGGCGATCGGACAAATTGAAGAAACGGTGCAGTATCTCTCCAAAATTCTGTTGGAGCCGGAAATTGCACGAAAGTGGGCAGATATTCTGCAATGTGAAATCGGGAGGCCGGATTTTATGCCCTCAAGAGATCCCCTTACGGAGGAAGAACCGTACCGCACAAAAGGAATTCGAAAAATGCCCGTAAAGAATTTTCTTGTTTACTATTTAATTGACGAAGAAAAGGTAACTGTATGGGTTACGGCAGTAATTTATGGGCGGAGAGATCAGATTACAGCCTTGTTGGATATGTCACTGAATGACACAGAGTGATTAATCGGGTTTTTTGAAAAAAGTTTATGCAGAAATCTATTATCATAAAAAAGGAATTGCAAAAAGCAGAGTTCCATATTAAAACTTCTGGTTGCTCTTAAATGATAATTCATTTATAATTTCTTCACAGGAAATCTTTAAAAATGGTGAGGCCAATGAAAGGAATTATAACTAAACTAATATGCTGTATTGCTGTTTGTTTCTGCTTTTTTACTATTATTGTGACTTTTGATGGAGAACCAGCAGGGGTAAATGTATTAGCGGAAGACGGGAAACAGAATAGTGACGAAATTGATATTTCTGACCTCTGGGATGTCCAGCCTTGGGTTGAAGTAACGGTAGAAGAATATACGAACCGCGTTATTATTAAAACATATGGTCCATTGCACAAACTGGGAATGCTTGCAATTATAAAAGAGGGCGATCCGATTATCTACACTGGTGATAACTGCACAGTTATTTATTCATTTGTTCCGGAATCTCCAAAAGGAACACAAGTTGTAAATGATTATGGTGGATTTTATTCTTTGGAGCCTGGCACATATTATGTTGTAGTTTTAGATGAACACAATGAGGTTTGTGTCGAACCAGTTTATTTTGAGGTAAAGGAAATTGTAGCGACGCCTACCCCGACTCCAACACCGACACCGACGCCAACTCTGCCTCCTACAGCTACTCCGGAAGTTGAATCTACGCAGACGGCAGAAATCGAAAAAACACTGTCACCTACACATCAGCCTACAAAACAACCGACTCTTCAGCCAACAGATGCTTCCAATCATGCAGAGGAAGAAAATGCTCCTGTTTGGGTAATCTGGATCAGTATTGCAGCAGTAGCAGCAGTCGGAATCCTCGTTGCAGTCTTGGCTGCACGAAAGCATAAGAGGAAATAATCGTTTTGCACCCTTAGAAGAAAAAACATCAAAAACGGTATACGAAAAGGCAAAGCGTCAATAAGGAATGCTTTGCCTTCTCCCATATTGATTAAAAATACTCGCTTTATTCTTCGGAATTCTCTCAATCTCTGTTTCTTTTCCTTTCTGTATTGTTCGCAGAGCATTTCAATCTGACCGTCCTGCATTACTTCTATTGGAAAAGACATGGACATTGAAAATGCGGGATAAAAAAGTATAAGTTCTTTCTCTTCTATACGATATACAAGCAGCCAATCCGGTTGAATATGACATTCCCGAAAGCCGGCATAATTTCCTGTTCGTTCCTGATCTCTATGTTTCTAGGAAGCGTTTCCTGCTTTGCTATCTGGCTTACCGCTTCTTCGAGCAATTCCAAACGATAGCCGCGCCAGGCAGCAAGCTTCAAATCTTTCTTAAAATGATTAGATCATACAATATCAAGCATCAGGCAAAACCTCATTCAGCGCTTCTCGAAAAGACGAATAGCGCTTGTATTTTTCCGGATGCTTCTGCATCTCAAAAAAATCGTTCATTGCTGTGCTTGTTTCAGCATTCGGATTCTCCCTCTTGATTTCAAAAGGAATTCGCTGCTCGCGTACGGCCTGTTTCAAGAACAATGTAACTGCGGTTGTCAAATCTAGCCCTAAATCAGCAAACAGTTCTTGCGCTGTTTTTTTGAGCTCTGGATCAAGATTGATATTAGTGCTCACTTTTGCCATGTTATCACCTCCGCGCAAGTGTATATGGCATATTAGATGCAATTTGTCAATTTATTGCACATATATCACGCATATAAATTACAGGCCACTGGGTAAAGAAGTAACCTGCCTGTTGTCAACAGTCTGCCTAAAGCCGAGTGAGATCATCGATAAAAACAGCTGTATTGCACAAGCTCCTGTTTAGCTCTTTCCGTTACCGGCAAAATATGGCGTTTTCAAATTATGATATTCTTGTATTTTTGCCGATAGTGTGATATACTATATAAACAGAGGTTGTGTAATATGAAATATTTATCCGTTACAGAAACAGCAAAACGATGGAATTTGTCCGAGCGAAGCGTTCGTAATTATTGTGCTCAGGGAAAAATCGAGGGAGCCTTTTTGACCGGAAAAACGTGGAACATCCCCGAAGATGCGCAAAAGCCTGACCGAGTGAACAAAAAAGTTACTGAGCCGGTTACGCTGCTCGATGTTCTCAAGGCAGAAAAGGCAGCAAAGCTTTCAGGCGGAATTTATCACAAAATTCAGATCGAACTGACCTACAACTCGAATCATATTGAGGGCAGCCGTCTGACGCACGATCAAACGCGAGATATTTTTGAAACCAATACGATTGGGCTTGAAGGAACTGCCGTGAAGGTTGACGATATTGTAGAAACGGCAAATCACTTCAAATGTATCGACCTCGTTATTGAAAATGCAAAGAGACCGATTACAGGAGCTTTTATAAAAGGACTGCACCGCACGCTCAAAAGCGGCACGACAGATGCAAGACAGGAATGGTTTGCTGTCGGTGACTATAAGCGGCGTCCCAATACAGTCGGCGATCTGGAAACAACGCAGCCGGAGGAAGTTGCCGTTAAGATGAAAAAGCTGCTTGCGGAATACAACACAAAGCAGGAAAAAAGCTTTGATGCGCTTCTGGACTTTCATTACCGGTTCGAGCGGATTCATCCCTTTCAGGATGGCAACGGACGAATTGGCAGGCTGCTTTTATTTAAAGACTGCTTAAAGTACAATATTGTTCCGTTCATCATCGGCGAGGATTTGAAGCTCTTTTATTACCGCGGCTTAAAAGAATGGGAAAATGAACGCGGTTATTTGCGGGATACCTGTCTTGCTGCACAAGACCAATTCAAAAGATACCTTGACTATTTCAAGATAAAATACAACATTTAATCCATTGCAGATTTAGAAATTTGCCTCCTCCAGCTGCTCCGGAAGCTGAAGCTGCGCAGACGACAGAAATCGAAAAAACACTGTCACCTGCACATCAGTCTGCAAAACGGCCAACGTTCAGCCGGCAGAGGCGTCAAAGCATTTAGATTACCCCCTTCAAAGAAAAAGCATCAAAGACAATCTATTAAAAATACCCGCTTTATTCTTTGAGATTCACACAATTTCAGAGGTCCCGGCTTTTTTATATACGATGATTGCGGAGCTGTATTCCCGGGGAAGCCTGATTTCCAGGCTTTCGCCGCCGGTAAAATGCTCTTTCGTATCCAGGTTATAAAAAGTATATTCGCCCTCCAGCTCCTTCAAAGATACGGAAGCCTCTGCGCTCGGAGAGTTTTTTCGCCTGAAGGCCATGACCATGCCCTCGTCGGAAGAGGGATCATGGTATTGCCAGATCACCCACGCGGAAGAGTCGAACTGATCTGATCCGAAATTGTAAAAATGTCCGAGAAAATATTTGCGAATGGAAACGTATTCCTCTATAACCTCTGAAAGCCATTGGATTTCTTCCTCGGACATCGAACAGGCAGCGGTGGCGTAGCCGCTGTAGCCCCAGCTGGCAGAATAAGTGCTTCGGGCCGCGTATAAATCCATTTTTAATTTTGTGGAGCAGCCTGTCGCCGGCAAATACCTTGAAATATTTGTATTGTGAGTATTCGTAACATCCGGATCGGGATTCTGAATACATTGATAGTCCGAACGGTACAATGTGACAGAACGCTTCAGCATTTCAATATCAAGTCGTCTTCCGCCGCTTGCGCAGTTGTCAATAATAAGGTCCGGGAATTCGCCTCGTAACGCGTCAAAAAGCTTATAAAGCCCCAAAACATGGTATATTTCAGTGATTCCGCGCCTCCCGGGCCGATCGGCAAACTCCCACGGGAGATCCGGAGGAATATTAAAATCCTGTCTGTAACAGCGGAGCTTCAGCATACTGAAGTAATTTTTTAATAAATTAAAGGCATATGTCCACGCAGCCTCGCAGCCAAGATTGAGAAGCAAAAATTTCTCGCCGTTATTGATAAAATATTCCGGGTGCTCTTTTACGATCGGTGTAATATTCGAGGCATGCTCCAGATCAAACCACAGCATAAGCGCTGCGCCGGCTTCCTGCGCCGTCCTTGAAACATTGCAGAGCCGGTCTGGATGAATGTCTTTTTTAAATTCCCAGTTGCCGATTTCATCGGCCCATGTGCCGTCAAATGTATTTTCGCTATCGGCGCTTTGCCCGTTCCATGCCGCGTCGATCCAATATTCTTCAAATTTTGCCCCGCCCGAATAAAGACGTCTGATTCTGTTCGCCATTTCGTCTGACGGCAGACTGCCCCATAACAGCGCTGCCAAAACGCCGGGATGCTCCTTTGCGGTGATTTTGGGAGTATAATGCGTTTTGATAAGATCGCGAAACATGTTGTAACGATTCTCTTTTTCGTCATAACTCATTATTAAGATCGTAGCAGTTCTGATTTTTTCCATGGGCTTCAGATAAAATTCGGCGCAGCGCAGGCCGGCTCTCATACGGATTCCTGCCTTTTCCCGCTCAAATTCGGCGCGCCAGCAGCCGGTCCAGCCAATCGCGGCGATATACCCTTTTCCCTTGCATGTAATTTCAAAAAAGGGCATCATCTGATCCGAGCTGCGCCCGTGATGATTTTCATATCCTTTTTTCATGCCGATTTCGAAAAGATAATCCGTATGAAACGCAAATTCCTGCGCTGATCTTTCGTCGTTAAAGGAATACGCTTCGCCCTCCAGACATCCCTGCATCCATATAATGCAGGGCGCTTCCCCGGTAATTCTCAGTGTTGGCGACGGGCGCGTATATTCCGGCAGTGCAAGCAAAACATCGCAATCGTAAATTTCCGACAGGATTTTGCTGTCTTCTGCCGACGTGTTTTCATAAAATACGTTCCATTCGACGGCATGGAACTCAGTAAATTCGCGTTTGCTTACGGTTGCCTTTATGGGATTTTTTTGAACCTCCCCGTGCGGCAGCCCGCCGTAAAAATAAGAAAAATCAGGCTTGATCATATGACGAGTCTCCATCTTTTCAAAAAAAAACAGGCCGGGCAGCTCCGGCGCAGCCAATTAAAAATATTTCATACCATAGCAGCTGCGAAAGCTGCTATGGTATGAATGAAAAATTAAACGGTCACGTAGCCGGAGCCTCGGGATCCGGCGTGGCAGCATTCGGATCTGTTCTTGAAACCAGCGTCGGATCATTTGTAATATATGCCAGCTGACCTTCCGCGTCCGGCCATTTAATCACATAATAAGAACTGCCTTCTTCGAGAACCTCGATTGTCTCTCCTGCGGGAAGCTCGCAGATAATATTGTCTGTTCCGACAAATCTGGGATCGCTCCTGACTCTTGTGACAGAGAGAATCCACATCGTAGTGGTCGGGCCGTTCGGGTCTGCCGTAGAAAGCGGCGCCGTTTCTATCTTATCCGGCTCTTGGTCTGACGTATAAGCCACGCCCGAATTTACATACGCAAAATCATAGCCGTCCTCGAACCAGAGAATTTTGAAATAATCCTCGCCTGTTTCAACGACGTCGATCGGATCGCCATAGTAAAGGGAGCCAATCAGATTTTCACTTCCGGAGAACACTGGCTCTGACCTTACATTTAAAACGTCGCAGATAACATATCTTTCTGTTGTGGCAAACGTCGGTTCAGCAGCGGTAGCCGGCGCCTCCGTAGCCGGCGCGGGAGTAGAAGTTACCACAGACGGTGTAGGGGTTGCTTTTTGTGTTGGATCGGCGTCTGTGTCTTTCGCGTCTCCGCAGGCAGAAAAAGTAACTGCCAGGAGTATCAGCAATACAACGACTGTTAAATAGCTTTTTCTTTTCATTTTGGCCTCCTTAACTTTTTTATAATTTTATATTTAACACGTTAAGCTTACAACGCAATAACTGTTAAATGATCCTTCTCTCTCAGACGGTCTCAATCATTTTTAACAATCTTATATCTGAGAAGCAATGATTGCCGTTTGTTGGGAATGTGAAGGCGTAATCCGTTTTCCGCCAGAGACGCTCCCGTGACCGTAGTAATTTCATCCGTGTCGGCGTTGAAGAAGACGTATACCGAATCCGGCGAAACGCCGCCCAGCTCAACGACAGCGTTGTCAAACGGAGATTTTGCCCTTCTGAACGCAAGAATGATTCCGCTTTCCTCTTCCGGGCAGTCATACTGCGCCGCAGCCCATGATAAGCTGTCATGCGGATTGGAAATTAAAGGATAAAAATCACAGCTGAAATACTTGCGGACTGAGACAAATTCGTCAAAATACTTCTTTGCCCAGTCAAGAGGCTCTCCGCTGGCGCCCACCTCCCACTCCGGATCCGCGTGCTCCCAGGTCCGCACGGTGATCGCGCTTGCGTATGCGCTGCGGAAGCTGTATAAATCTCCCAGCGTCGGTCCGTATCCGACGCCGGAGTAGGGAAGCCAGGAGGCGTATCCTAAGCTGTGCATCTGAAAGACCTCGGGACATGCGTCCCATCTTACGTAATAATCGCTGCGCCACAGAGAAACAGAACGGGAAAGCATTTCAATATCAATTCTGTTCCCGCCTCCCGCGCAATTATCAATCAGCAGATGCGGAAACCTCGCGAGTAAAGAATCCCAGAAATAATACAGATTATTTATGTATTTTATTTCTACGATTCCCCTTCTCCCGTCCTCGTCATTATACTCCCAGACTTCCGGCGCGTACATATTGAAATCCTGCCGGTAGCACGCAAGAGACAGGTCCTGAATAACGCCGGAAACAAGTTCTATCACATCTTCTGCGACAGCGTCGTCATTTAAGGCGATCAGTCTGTTCGGAGAGTCCGGATTGGGATGCCTGAGATATTTTGTCCAGGGAGGAACGGTGCTGCGGATCCGCTCCGGTTCCATCCATACCAGCATTTTTTTGTTGTTCTGAGCAAGGTATTCGATTACATCTTTATATCCGTCAGGGTGGTATTTCTGATTTACCTTCCACATGCCGATATTAAGCCATTCCAGCCTTTGCCCGTCGGCCGTATCGGCAGTTAAGGGCTCATACCAGCCCGCATCGATCCAGCAATAATCGAAAGGCAGCTCTGCGCGGATAATGCCTTTCCAGCGGTTGATCAGCGACTCGCTGGTGACGCCGCCCCAGAAAATTGCCGAGAACGGGCATTCAGCGGGACGCTCCCCTTTCCCGATCGGAGAAATTACTTCTTTAATATATCTTCTCCATACATTATGACCTTTTACCTGCCCGTCATTGTATTCGAGAATCGTAACGGAGGAGGTTCTGAATTTTTCTCCCGGTTTAATATAAAAGTCTGTGTTTTTAATGCCGGTTTTTATTCTGCATTCCCGCTCTGTCCGCTGGAACGACGCGTTCCATACCCCCGTCCAGCCGACGGCAACAATAATCCCTTTCTCTTTTCTGTTGATATCAAAGAAAGGCGCTCTTTCTCCTGCCGTTATGTTCCGGGTATCTCCGGCCCATATTCTCGTGGGTACGGGATTAAAGTCGTCATCCGACGCATGCGGCGCTTTGGCTTCAAAAACCTGCAGCGTTTCCGGCTCCCAGGTCAGCTGGCGATTACGCCGCGTAACAGGCGGATCCGGATCAAAATAAGTAATAATATCGCAATCGCAAAGCTCCGTGATCTGGGCGCTGCTGCCGCTCCCGGGATTATACCAATGATTTACCCACCTTGTCACACCGTATTTTGCAAATTTCTCAATTTTACAATCCAGCAAAACGCCGTCAGGCAGTAGATACCGGATGCCCTCCGCCGTTGTTTCTTTCTTCTTTCTCAAAAGCGTAAACGGCACGCCGCCGTATTTGAAGGATAACCCCGGCAGCGCCAAAGCGGGGATTCTGTATGCGTACATAAAATCATCTATCGCCTCGCAGGAAGGCTGCGTGCTTCTCAGACGTTCGATTTTCCCTCCGTCATAACGATAGAACAGGCCTTCCGTATCGGATTTTCCGGCGTGCAGAAAAATATGCAGAGGATTTCCCATTGGACTTTCGCGCGTAAAAACAATATCCGCGGGCTGCAAATCATCGATGCGCTCGATTTTTATAAAATGATGCTCTATGCACCAATTGGTAAATTGCGGGCCGCTTACACATAGCCCATGCACATGGGGCTGATCGGTAAAGCCGAGCCTGTAAAGCATCCAGCCGACCAGCCTGTCGCAGCTTGCAATTTTGGCGTCGTGATTTACTGCGGGATTCATGGGGGCGTGCCCATACGTAAACTGATGATCGCGGGTATAATCGCAAATACATTTTGCTTCATACAGCAAATCGGCGGCGGCTCTTCCGTGCGGGGCAAAAATAATATTTCCCTCCGCATCCGCAACGCAGCTGCCATAAACGGAATTCTGCACCGCATATTTTTTCGCTTCTTCTAAAGAGCCCAGTTCCTTCCAGCTATCGTAGCCTGCTTCCGGAAGAGCCCGGACATAGTATCGTTCGTTGTCTTTGTTAGCTGTTTCACTCATTACGCAACCTCCAAAAGCCAAAGGGTATCCTCGTACGGCATACTATTTTATATAAAAATTTTCAGCCTTTCGAAAATATACGGCAGCGCTGTTTTTTGAAACAAAAATATAACGGCCCTTACAGCAGGACGCTTTGTCAAACGATGTATTACAAACGTATTTACAACGCTGCATCTCTCTTATATAATGGAAGTATAACATAAACGACTGCTTTGAAACATGCAATGTTTGTCTAAAAACATGATTTTTTTATCACAATAGAAGGTTAAATGATGAGACAATATATTTTGCTTGAGGTAAATGAAACAGACCTGTTTGCCGCAGGATATGAGCATTTTAAAATGCTTCATGCTTCCAGAGAGGTATATGAGGATGATCCTACGCTGGACAAAAAACACATTCATGATTGCTATGAAATTTATATAAACATAAAAGGCAACGTTTCCTTTCTTGTTGAGGATACGGTGCATCCGATTTCGTCCGGAGATATTGTAATCTTTAAGCCGAACGGCTATCATTATTGCGTCATAAATGAAAAAACAGTTCATGAGTGGGTCTGCATCTGGTTTAAATCGAAAGATTCTTCGTCTATCCTTCCGCCGTTTCTCCTCTCCGGCTGTTCCGCAAAGCTTACGCCGTTTGATCTTTCCGGGAGGCAGGAGCTTTTTCGTTTATGCGGAAAGCTTGCTGCGGCAAAGGATGAATTCGAAACCCTGACGTTCCTTTTTAAAGTGTTTTATTTTATTCAGACAAAATACACTGTCTTTTTGCCTCGGGATATTGGCATGCCGCCTGTGCTGATGGAAATCGTGTCTGAAATTAAGCGCAATCTGAAGCATATCCATCGTTTAAATGAAATTACGGATGCTTTTTATATCAGCAGCAGCTCGCTTAACCGTTACTTCAACAACTATCTTGGGATTACCCCGTCGAAATATATTGAAAATCTGAGAATCGCAAATGCCTGCAGATTGCTTGCGGCGGGCGAATCTGTCCAGGCTGCATTTGAAGAAAGCGGTTTTACAGATTATTCTCATTTCATACAGATTTTTAAGAAACGAATTGGCACAACGCCTGGAAGATATCGAAAAGCGGCTAAATAGCAATGTGGAGAAAACAGCTTGGGGCAGATCCGTCATGCCGGCACTATGCGCAGACGGAATAAAAATGCCTGCATTACGATATTTTCCGGCCAGCGATCCTGCGGCAGGGAGGGTGTAAGGAATGATTGAGCTGAAGCATATAAACAAGACCTTTAAGGTCGCAAAGCGCAATGCCGGGTTTTCCGAAGCGGTCAAGGCTTTGTTTAAGAAAGAATACACCTGTATAAACGCCCTGCAGGATGTATCCTTTACAATAGAAGACGGCGAAATGGTCGGCTATATCGGGCCAAATGGCGCTGGCAAAAGCAGCACGATAAAGATCATGAGCGGTATTCTGACACCGGACAGCGGCGAATGCGTTATTAACGGCCGCGTCCCCTGGAAAGAGAGGATCGCCCATGTACAAGAGATCGGCGTTGTCTTTGGTCAGAGATCTCAGCTTTGGTGGGACGTACCTGTAATTGACAGCTTTGAGCTGATTCGGGATATCTATAAAGTCGAAGCGACTTCGTACAAAAAGACCTTATCTCAGCTTATTGAACTGTTGCATCTCAGCGAGCTTGTAAAGATGCCTGCAAGACAGCTTTCTCTTGGTCAGCGAATGCGATGCGAAATTGCGGCGTCGCTTTTACACAGCCCGAAGATCCTTTTTCTGGACGAGCCTACGATTGGCCTGGATGCAGTTTCAAAGCTTGCTGTCAGAGAATTTATCAAAACAATAAATCGGGAAAACAAAACAACGGTTCTTCTGACCACTCACGATATGCAGGATATCGAAGCTCTGACTGAACGCATTTTGCTGATCGGCAGGGGACGGCTCCTTCTTGACGGCTCTTTGTCTGAGCTGAAAACACGCGGCTCCGCGCATAGAACCCTGACGGTAGATTATTCGGGAGAGCGCCTGCCGGCCTTTGCGCATATGACTGTTTCCAGGGATCTTGACGGTCATGCTGAAATCATCATAGACACCGCATTTCTGACGGTATCACAGGCGATTTCATACATTTCCTCCGTGGTGGAGGTAAAAGATATCTCCGTCAAGAGTGAAGCCGTTGATGAAATAGTTGTTTCGCTGTATAAGGAATTTGAAATATGAAAAAGTATCTCTCCTTTTTTAGAATCAGATTCATTGCGGGGCTTCAGTACCGTGCCGCAGCCTGGGCCGGCATCGCCACCCAGTTTGCCTGGGGAGGCATGACGATCCTTATGTTTTGGGCCTTTTATCAAAGCGGCGAAAACAATTTCCCGATGACCTTCCCGCAGCTGTCAAGCTACATATGGATGCAGCAGGCGTTTCTTGCCATGTTTATGGCATGGTTTTTTGACAACGATATCTTTGAAAGCATCACATCGGGCAGCATCGCGTATGAGCTGTGCCGTCCCTGCGATGTCTATGCAATGTGGTTTGTGAAAAATATGGCGATAAGGCTTTCAAGAGTGGTGCTCCGATGCTTTCCGATATTGCTGGCTGCCGCATTTCTTCCGGCGCCGTTTAATATAACGCTTCCTCCGGGGTGGCTGTCAGGCGTTCTCTTCCTGGCTTCCGTCACTTTTGGATTTTTGGTGTTGATATCGTTTTCCATGCTGATTTACATTTCGGCATTTTATACGATATCCCCGATGGGAATCCGCATTCTGGCAACGTCGGTTATCGAGTTTTTTGCGGGTGCAATCATACCGATTCCGTTTTTCCCGGAAGCCCTGCAGCCGATTCTGTATGCGCTGCCCTTTGCTTCCATGCAAAATACGCCGTTTCTGATCTATACCGGACATATAAGTGGCTTTGAAGCCTGGCGAAGCATTGCAGCACAGCTCGTCTGGCTTGCGGCATTGATGATCGCAGGCCGCATTCTTATGAAACGGGCATTGAAAAAGGTAATTGTCCAGGGAGGCTAGAGGATGAAGCTGTATTTCAAATATGTTGGTATGCTGTTAAAATCTCAGATGCAATATAAAGCGTCGTTCGTCATGACCGCGCTTGGACAGTTTCTTGTTTCGTTTACAGCATTTCTCGGCGTATATTTTATGTTTTCCCGTTTTCATTCCGTCAAAGGCTTTGCCTTTTCAGAGATCTTGATCTGCTTTTCGATCCTGCTGATGTCATTTTCCATAACGGAATGCTTTGTGCGCGGCTTTGATGTATTTCCCAGCCTGATTCGAAGCGGAAATCTGGATAGAATTCTGGTTCGGCCGCGCAGCGCAATCTTTCAGGTGCTGACCTCGAATATAGACTTTTCCCGCATCGGAAGATTGCTTCAGGCTGTTTTGATGCTTGCATATGCCGTTCCGACAAGCGGCGTCGTATGGACCTTTGATAAGGTCGTGACGGCTGTCCTGATGGTGATCGGAGGCATCGCTGTATTTGCATCGCTGTTTATTCTGTATGCAGGAATCAGCTTTTTTACAATCGAGGGCCTGGAGTTTATGAATATCTTTACGGATGGCGCGCGTGAGTTTGGAAAGTATCCCTTATCCATTTACGGAGAAGGCATTCTGCGGTTCTTTACCTATGTGATTCCGATTGCGCTGTTTCAGTATTATCCGTTCCTTTACCTCGTTGGAAGATCCGACCATACCGGGCTGATATTCCTTCCTCTGCTTGGCTTTGTATTCCTGCTTCCATGCTATTGCTTCTTCCGATTCGGCTTAAAAAAATACAAGTCCACAGGCTCGTGAATCAGGACCTGCCGATTCAGAACGGACGCGGCCTGGCAACGCTGATCACCTGCCATCCTTATCGGCACAACGATCAGCGGCACGTAGTGTTCTGCGGGCGGGTACAGCCTTTTTCCAAAAACGGCGTAACAATCTGATATGATTGCCAGATTCTCTGGATTGCTTTATATTAAATATTTTGTTAAAAGTTATGATTCTGTCAAATTTATGTTATAATTAAGCGCGCTGAAAGGCTGAACGATTTACGTAAATATGACAGAAGGAACGTGGAACGCTATGATCGAATTTATGAATTTGTTTTTCCCGCCGATGATCGCAATTTATATTCACTGCCGCAGGAAGAAGGAGAAGCTTTCTTTTTCTATGCCGCTGCTTGTAAAATATTGTATCGTTACGGTTCTTGTCTTTGCTTTTGCAAAAATCCTTTCCCAGATTGTCAATTTGTTTTACCCCTTCGCGCTTCCGCTGGACCGCGCGCCGTACACCCTGTTTGCAATCGCCGCTTCGGGGCTGCTTCCGTTTCTCATTGAATTTGTTCAGAAATATTTTCATTTTGAAATAAAGGTAGAAAGCAATGAAAACGAAGAAAAATAAAGCGCGGCGTTTTTTACCGATCGCGGCCGTCTTTTTCGGCATCCTTTTTATACTGGCCGCCGTTGTGTACATCCTTACGCGCTGGGTAGACGCAACGTATGATGTTGATTTCAATACCTTAATCTACACGATGCTGTCGCCCCTGAAGGGTACGGGGAACAGCGTGGTGGATTCGATCCTGCAGGCATGTCTGCCTTCTGCTGTTTTGTGTTTGGTTTTGTATATTATATCGGCCCTTGTGCTTTGCCAGTCCAGGGTATCCGTATCCCTGGCTTTCGGAAGCAGGCGCAGAAGAATCGATCTTCTTAAATGGCTGCGGCGAATCGGCGCTGCGGCCTGCATTGGCTCTCTTGCCGCGGCCTGCCTTTTTTGCAATCGAGTGCTCGGAATCAGGAGCTGGTGGGAAAATCAGCAGCAAAATACTACGATCTATGAGGATTATTACGTCGATCCTGACAGTGTGAGCATTACGCTGAACGGAGAAGCAAAAAATCTGATTTATATCTATCTGGAAAGCGCGGAAACGACATATGCCTCGGTGGAGGAGGGCGGCGCGCAGGAGGTCAATTATATCCCCAATATGACGGCTTTGGCAAAAGAGCATATTTCCTTCTCGGATAAAGAAGGGCTGGGTGGGTTCCGGCCGTCCGTCGGAACCGTCTGGACAATGAGCGCGCTTTTCGGAACAACGACAGGAATCCCGTTTTCCTTTCCTGCGGATGGCAACGCAATGGATCAGAGGGAAACCTTTGCTTCCGGAGTGACTGCGCTGGGAGATATCCTGGCGGAATACGGCTATCGCCAGGAGTTCCTCTGCGGCTCAGATGCAGATTTTGCGGGGAGAAGAAATTATTTTGAACAGCACGGTAATTATGAAATATTCGATTATTATACGGCAATTGAAAAGGGATATATTGCATCCGACTATTATGTGTGGTGGGGCTTCGAGGATGCGATTCTGTATGAGATCGCCAGGGATGAGCTGACGCGTCTCGCCTCCGGGGACCAGCCGTTCAATTTTACCTTTCTGACAGTGGACCAGCATCATATTGACGGATACGTCTGCGAACAATGCGGAGACGAATATGAGATCCAGCTTGCAAACGTTCTTGCGTGCTCCGACCGCCTGCTGGCTGATTTTATAGATTGGTGCAAACAGCAGGATTTTTATGAAGATACCGTGATTGTCATTTCCGGAGACCATCCGAGAATGGATACGACGCTGGTAGACGGCGTCAATTATGCGGACAGAACAATTTACAATTGCTTTATTAATACGGAAAAGACGGTGGCACTGTCGGAAAAGAACAGGGAATTTACGACATTGGATATGTTTCCTACAGTGCTTTCCGCGCTGGGCTTTGACATTGAAGGAGACCGTCTCGGACTTGGGACCGATCTTTTTTCAGCAACAAGAACGCTGGCAGAGGAGCTGAGCTATGCGTATCTTGAGCAGGAGCTGTCAAAGTCCTCCCTGTATTACATCAGTCGTTTCGCCTGAAGCCTGGGGGAATTGTTCGAAATATAATTTCGCCAGGTCTGCCGGCTCAGAGGTCTTCGTCTTTTTATAGATCGAACGCAGGCGGCGCACGGAAAACGCTTTCGTGCCGGGACTGCCATAGACAAGGGCGGCAAGCGCGGCCGTTTCCGCAGAAGACAACGCATATTGCCGCCTGAATTCCGTCAGCGCATCTGCGGCAGCTTCCCGCTTCTCGGCCGGCAGCAGCGTTTCTGTGCGGCTTCTGCTGAGAAACGACGGCAGCGCCCATGCCAGCATGCCGCAGATCAGGAAGCCGGCGGCACAAAGAAACGGAAACGGGACAGATCGGAAAAATTCCGGCGGCACCCAGCGCAGGAAGCGGAGCACGGCATGAATCAGGAATCCGAAGCCGCACCAATACAGCAAATGCCTGCGGCCGTAAAGCAGCGCAGGAAAGAAAAGCACAAATACGGCGCAGATCGACTCCGCAAACCGGAAGTACAGGAAAGCCGGAAGGGCGGAGGAAAACGGGAAAGCCGGCAGCAGCGCGCTGACGCCAGTCAGCAGAAGCAATCCGCATACAAGGCTCCAGCCTGCTTTTCTGTCAAAGAGCAGGCCAAGCAGAAGTCCGGCGGGGAAAGAAAAAAATCCGGCGATCCGGACAATCTGCCCGGATGGAGCGGAAGCGCCGCCATACAGCGCCTGAAAAATAAAAATATGCAGAACAAGCAGCAGAACAATCCCCGCAAACGAAGCCAGACACAGGCCTTTCGTATGCTGCAGCAAAAAACGGGGCGATCCGTGAGCCTGCTTTATCCCTGCTGCATTTCTGTAATTCAGCAGAAAAACAAACAGGGGACAAACGGATAAAACCATAAACTGCAAGGAAAATGAGATCCCTGGAAGCAGCAGAAGCAAAACGGTATAAAGAGCCTGTCCGGAGGCATATAAGCCAAAGGCGGCGCCGAGCTTCAAATAACGCCGCTTCTCCGGGGCGTCTGAAAGAAACCGGCTCAGGCAAAAAGAAAGCAGCATTCCGGAAAACAGTGCAAACGGGATCAGAATGAGCCAGTGAAAGCTGCAAAGCGGAAGCAGCGCCGTACAGGTAAATGAAATCAACGGGATCCAGCTGCTCAGCTCGCTGAGATAGCTTTCCCAAAGCCCATATAAGAGAAAGCCTGCGCCCAGGAGCGCAAATGCCGCTGCTTTTTTTGCATCCGTACAGCCGGCCGCTTCTGCGATAAGCTGCTGGAGGATTCCCGTACTGCATGCGATCATGCAAAGCACCGTATATCTAAGCGAGCCCTTCTGCTTCATACAACACCCCATGACGATTGATCCTGATTGTTATTATAGAAAATCTATATGGTGCCGTCAATGTACAGTTGATTTTTATTTTCTTTTTAAATATTGGCTGCTTCTGAAAAAGGATTGCAGTCGGCCGGCTCGGCCGGGCCTTGGCCCGCCGTGAGCGCCTGCAGATATCTGTAGAGGAAGCCCTGCAGCTTCTCCTGCGCTTGCCGGAACAGCTCCGGCGCCTCGTGGCGGCCGGTGAGCTCATTATTTGATATGATTCTGATGCCGATGACCGGAATGCGGTACAGATGGCAGACCTTGTAGACGGCGGCGCTTTCCATATCCTCACAAAGCTGACCGAACTGTGCGTGGAGCAGATCGATGCGGTCCGTTTCTCTGGAAAACAGATCGCCTGAGCCAAGTCTTCCGCGCAGCAGCGTTCCGGCGTAAGGCGTTTGCTCCGCCGCCCGAACCAGCTTCGGATCCGCCTCCAGCAGGGCGCTTCCTTTCGTTTCCAGCGGGATCCATTCGAGCGCGTTGCTTCCGGCGCCCTTTTTTCTGATTGGAGATTGCATACTGTTGATGTAAACGGCCGTTTCTCCGATCACGATGTCGCCGATTTCCAGCGTCCGTACATGGCCTCCTGCTGTTCCCTGATTGATCAGAGCGTCGGGCTTATATCTTTCGATCCCAAGCATTGTCGAAATACAGGCGTGAAGGATTCCGACCTGCGTCAGAGAAAGAATGATCTTCGTTTCGTGCAGCCCCGTTTCGTAAAAGGAATATCCCTTTTGTTCTGTCCAGCGGCCGCCCGGCAGCATTCGAGCCAGAAGCTCGATTTCTTCCTGCATGGCGCCCTGCACTAAAATGGTAGACATATTCTGCCCGCCTCCGTTTCAGATTTTATGCATTGTATCATATTTTTCGGCCTTCCGGCAAGCTTCGGAAGAGATTGAATTTTGCGGCGCGGTGTGATAAGATTCCGGTATTAGATAGATCCTGCCGCAAAGAGGTTGAATTTAGATGAAACAGAAATTTTTAATGGGAAATGAAGCAATCGGGCTCGGTGCCGTCCATGCGGGCGTCGAGCTCGTGTGCGGATATCCTGGAACGCCGTCCACGGAAATTTTGGAAACGGTCGCAAAAATAAACGACACGCTGCAGCATAAGATCTTTGTGGAATGGTCCGTCAACGAAAAGGCTGCCGTAGAAGTGGCGGCCGGCGCCTGCATGGCCGGCCGGCGCGCGCTTGTGACAATGAAGCAGGTTGGTCTGAATGTTGCCGCAGACCCGCTGCTGAGTCTGGCCTATGTGGGGATTAAGGGCGGAATGGTCCTTGCCGTAGCCGACGATCCCGGGCCGATTTCCTCTCAGACGGAGCAGGATACGCGGACCTTTGCCTCCTTCTGCAAAATTCCCGTATTCGACCCGAGCTCTCCGGAAGAAGCTTATGAGCTCGTGCGGGAGGCCTTCCGTTTTTCAGAGGAATACGGAACGCCAGTGCTGCTGCGGCCGACAACGCGAATCTGCCACGGCTGCGCATCTGTAAAGGTGGAAGACTTTGCGGATGTGGAACGGCCGCAGGAGGGCTTTGTAAAAGACACTGCGAAATGGGTGATTTTCCCTAAAACTTCTTATCTGAACCACGCAAGAATCGAAAGAAGAAATGCAGAGCTCGAGGGGATCCTCTCAAAACGGCCGTATAACCGCGTCGTGTCCGTCGGACAAACAGGCGCGCCGATTGCCGTCGCCGCCGGAGGGATCAGCTACGAATATGTCCGGGAAGCCGCAGAGCTCCTGCGGGCAGAACCGGGAAACGGAGAAATTTCCTTTGAAATTCTTAAAATCACAACACCCTTCCCATTTCCGGCCGATTTGGCTCGCGAATTTCTTGAAAAGCATCCGAAAATTCTGACGGTCGAGGAGCTCGATCCCGTGATAGAACGCGAGCTTGTTTATCTGTGCGGCAAATACCATATCGACAGCGAGATCCGCGGAAAAATTACCGGCGATCTTCCGGCCGCGGGGGAAAACACCGTATCGGAGATTCTGAAAGCGCTCCGGCAGCTTGCCGGCCTCCCGGCAAAACCGGAAGCCTCGGAGACTTCTGCTCTTTTACCGGAGCTTCCGGTCCGTCCGCCTGTGCTTTGCGCCGGCTGTCCGCACCGCGGCTCCTTTTATGCGGTGAAAAGGGCCGTGAAGGAATTGGGCCGCAGCGCCGTATACAGCGGCGATATCGGCTGCTATACGCTTGGAAATGCGCGCCCCCTGGACATGGTGGACACCTGCCTTTGCATGGGAGCCGGCGTGACGATGGCGCAGGGATTGCAGATTGCGGAGCCTGACGTTCTGCATTTCGCCTTTATCGGGGACTCCACGTTTTTTGCCTCCGGTATTCCGGGCGTAATCAATGCGCTTTATAACCGAACGGATCTCATTCTGATCGTACTTGATAATGCTACCACCGCAATGACGGGGCACCAGCCGCATCCGGGAACCGGCGTTACAATGATGGGGGAGGCTTCTGAAAAGATCAGCATTGAAAAGCTTTTGCGGGCGGCGGGAGCGGAACGCGTCATAACGGCAGATCCGCTGCGCATCAGGGAGGCGGCGGATGCCGTCAAAGAGGCCTGCGCGGGAACGGGAGTGCGCGCCGTGATTTTCCGTTCTCCTTGCATCGCGAAAATTCGTCCCGCTGCACCTGCTGAAATACGGCAGGATCTCTGCATAAAATGCAAAAGATGCATTACGGAGCTTGGGTGTCCGGCGATTACGGCAGAGCCTGACAGGCTTCAAATCGATAGCGCACTCTGTACTGGCTGCGGCCTTTGCACCGGCGTATGTCCCGCAGGCGCGATTAAGACGGGAGGAGACGCAGAATGACAACGAATATTTTACTGTGCGGCGTTGGAGGACAGGGAACCGTTCTGGCGTCAAAGCTGATCGCGGAGGCGGCAATGCGCCGGGGCTTTGCGGTGAGGACGGCAGAAACGATCGGTATGGCGCAAAGAGGCGGCTGCGTTGCGAGCCACGTGCGGATCGGGCATGAAATCCATTCTCCGCTGATTCCGAACGCAAGCGCCGACCTGATCATCGGCTTTGAGCCTGCGGAAGCGATTCGCGCCCTCCCGTATTTGAAAAAGGATGGCGCGGTGGTTGCCTCGCGCAAAAGAATCCAGCCCGTTACGGCCGCGCTTGGCGGAAAGGCCGGCGATCCGGAGCAATACGCCGCATATCTCCGGAAAAACATTGCGGATCTTGTTCTTGTGGATACGGATGACGTGTGCCGCCGGCTGGGATCCTATAAAATCCTGAATACCGTATTGCTTGGCGCCGCCGTACAGGCAGGAAAGCTGCCGTTTACGATTAAGGAGCTGGAAGAGGTCATCCGAGGCAAGCTCCCGGAAAAATTTCATAATATCAATATAGAGGCGTTAAACGCTTTGGCTGTGCAGAGGTGTAACGATGAAAATGAATGAAACACAGTTCCGGATCATCAAGGAGCAGATGAAAAGGCTTGTCTCTCAGGACGGCTTTTACGCGAAGAAATTCAGAGAATTTGACGTGGACGCCGTGCGGACGCCGGAGGATTTTGCCAGCGTGCCGTTCACATGGAAGGGCGATCTGCGGGAAGCGTATCCGCTGGGGCTCCAGGCGGTGCCGGACGAACAAATCGTGCGGATTCACTCCTCGTCGGGCACGACGGGCGTGCCGGTCATCATTCCTTATACAAAGCGCGACGTGGAGGACTGGGCGCTGATGTTCAAGCGCTGCTATGAAACGGCCGGCGTAACGCCGCTGGATCGGATCCATATTACTCCAGGCTACGGACTTTGGACGGCGGGAATCGGATTTCAGGCGGGCGCGGAGCTGCTGGGCGCCATGGCGATTCCGATGGGGCCGGGCAATACCGACAAGCAGCTGAAGATGATGATGGATCTGAAATCGACTGTGCTTTGCGCCACGTCTTCTTATGCGCTGCTGCTTGCGGAGGAAATTGCAAGACGCGGCATCGGCGACAAAATTTATCTCCGGAAGGCGCTGATCGGCTCCGAGCGATGGGGCGAAAAAATGCGCCGCCGGATTGCACGCGAGCTTGGCGTAAAATTATACGATATTTACGGTCTGACAGAAGTTTACGGGCCGGGAATCGGTATCAGCTGCGACCACAGCTGCGGCATGCATTATTGGGACGATTATTTTTATTTTGAAATCGTAGATCCCAGGACAGGGAAAAACGTTCCTGACGGGGAAATCGGCGAGCTTGTGATTACGACGCTCCGGAAGGAGGGCGCGCCGCTGATCCGGTACCGTACGCATGACCTGACGCGCTTCCGCACCGGCGACTGCCCCTGCGGGAGCAGATATCCCAGAATCGATACGATTCTGGGACGAACCGACGATATGGTGAAAGTAAAAGGTGTCAATATTTTTCCCAGCCAGATCGATGAAATGCTGCTCGGCGTAGAGGGGGCTTCCAGCGAATACCAGTTTATGATCGACCACCTAAACGGAAAGGATCTCTGCACGCTGTTCGTCGAGGCGGAGGCCGGCGTCGACCGGGGACGGCTGGAGGAGTCGGTCAGAGCTGCATTTAAAGCAAAAATCGGCATTCTGGTCAATGTTATGCCGGTGGCGGTCGGCGAGCTCCCCCGCAGTGAAAAGAAATCCACACGGATTTTTGATAACCGATATTAAGAAAAGGGAGGCTGAACGATGAAAAAACATACTGATTTTTCGAGAACGCTGTATAAGATCGTTGCCTGCGCCACGCTGCTGCTTACCGTTGGGGTTTTTCTGGAACGCAGCGGCAAATATTATGTGGGAGCCGAGGCCGGCGGCGAGCGGAAACATGTCTGCACGTCTCTTGAGGAGGCCAAGAAGCTTGCCGATCAGAACGCCGTATACGGCTGGAGCGTCTTTGATTTTAACGGCAGACTTGTCTATACGACGTATTCACCGCTGGCGGCAGAAATTTTGCGCGAAGCCAAAACGATAACGGATTATGTGCGGGAGGAAGGCTTTACCTACGGCGACGCACCGATCAATCCGGCGATCGACTGCAGCGCCAAAAAGGTCAGCTGCGACAGGCTGGTCTGCTGGGTGATGTATAACGTCGGCTTTACGGATCAGCCGGAGCAGAGCGGCCTTTTTGTGTATGCGGCCGGCGGAGATCCGCGGGATCTGCCGTCGTGGTGCGAGCGGCACGGCTTTGAAAAAATCACGGAGGAGTCCGAGCTTCAGCCGGGCGACATCGTATTCGTTAATCCCAAAACAACGGCGTCCGGCACCGTATATGCGGGGCATACGTTTATTCATGCCGGGACGGGAGAGCGCAGCGGCGAATATTACCGCTATGACTGCGGTATGGATGAGCGTATCAGAAGCGTCCAGCCGTCCAGCGAGCCGATTTTGAATTTTATGTTCGCCTATAGGCCGGTGCGCGGGTGACCGCTTGCTTGACAGCCAGACGGAAGTGTGCTACTATAACTGGCGATACCGCTTTCGCGGAAGCAGGAAACTCCAACCGCTCCCATGATTGCGGCGATTTCGGAAATAAAGGAGATTTGTTATGACAAAAGAAAGAAAACAGGAAATCATTGCGGCGTACGGGCTGCACGAGGGCGATACGGGTTCTCCGGAGGTACAGGTTGCGCTGCTTACGGAACGCATCAATCATCTGAACGAGCATTTGAAGACGCACAAGAAAGATCACCATTCCAGAAGAGGCCTTCTGATGATGGTCGGACAGAGAAGGGGACTGCTGAACTACCTGATCAAAATTGACGTCGAAAGATACCGCGTTCTGATAGAAAAGCTCGGACTCAGAAAGTAATCGGGATCACAGGCGGAAGCCTTGCAGAAGCAGGGATTCCGCTTTTTTACAGAATTTATTTACCGAGACAGCGCAGGTAGAGCGTAGATTGTACGTTAACGGACGGAATTCCGGCGATTAGCGCAGAATCTACAAGCTACCGCCTGTCCGGGAAAATTGAAAGGAGAAATTATGTTTAAAACTTATTCAATGTTGCTGGCAGGCAGGCCGTTGACCGTCGAGACGGGCAAAATGGCGCTTCTTGCGAACGGCTCGGCGCTCGTGCGTTATGGGGACACGGTTGTAATTTCTACGGCTACGGCCTCCAAGGAACCCAGAGAAGGAATCGATTTCTTCCCGCTCAGCGTGGATTACGAGGAAAAACTGTATTCCGTGGGGAAGATTCCCGGCGGCTTTATCAAGAGAGAGGGGAAACCTTCGGAAAAGGCAATTCTGACCTCGCGCGTGATCGACCGACCGATCCGCCCTCTGTTCCCGAAGGATCTTCGCAACGATGTGGTGATCATCAATACCGTGCTGTCGGTGGATCAGGACAATTCGCCGGAGATCGCGGCAATGATCGGCACGTCCGTTGCGCTGTGCATCTCCGATATTCCGTTCGGGGGACCGATCGGGGGCATTGTGCTTGGCCTTGTGGACGGCGAGGTTGTCGTTAATCCGACGGAAGCGCAGCGGGCGAAAAGCGAAATGTACGTGACGCTTGCGGGCACGAAAGAGAAAATCACGATGATCGAGGCAGGCGCGAAGGAAGTACCGGAAGACGTCATGCTGGGCGCGATCATTAAAGGACATGGAACGATTCGGAAAATCTGCGACTTCATCAGCGGGATCGCCGCAGAAATCGGCAAGCCGAAATTCCAATATCAGTCGTGCGAGGTTCCGCATGAGCTGTACGAGGACGTGGAAAAAATCGCGCTGGAAGAAATGCGCAGCGCTGTTCTTGCAACGGACAAAACCGTACGCGACAATAACATCGACGCGCTGACGGCAAAGGTCAAGGAAGCGCTTGCCGAAAAATATCCGGAAGCGGACGCGCAGATCGGAGAGGCGATGTATAAGCTGGAGAAAAGCGTGGTAAGAAATTATCTGCTGAAAGAGCACCGGCGCGTGGACGGGAGAGGCCTGGAAGAGATCCGCCCGCTCAGCGCAGAGGTAGGTCTTCTGCCGAGAACGCACGGCTCGGGGCTGTTCCGCAGAGGTCAGACGCAGGTTCTGACGGTGGCAACGCTCGGTCCCATGTCCGATATCCAGATGCTGGACGGCATCGACAACGAAGAAACAAAACGCTACATGCACCACTATAATTTTCCATCCTACAGCGTCGGAGAGGCGCGCACCTCCAGAGGTCCGGGACGGCGGGAAATCGGACACGGCGCGCTGGCGGAGCGGGCGCTCGAGCCGGTGATTCCTTCGGAGGAGGAGTTCCCTTATGCACTTCGCCTTGTTTCCGAGGTCCTGATGTCCAATGGCTCTACCTCGCAGGGAAGCGTCTGCGGCTCCACGCTGGCGCTGATGGACGCGGGCGTACCGATTAAACGTCCTGTCGCCGGAATTTCCGCGGGACTCGTAACGAATCCGGAGGACGAAGACGATTTCATTACCTTTATGGATATTCAGGGAATCGAGGACTTTTTCGGAGATATGGACTTCAAGGTCGCGGGTACGGAGAGAGGCATCACGGCGATCCAGGTGGATATCAAGGTGAAAGGCCTTTCCTATGAAGTGATCCGCCAGGCATTTGAGCTGACGCGCAAGGGAAGGATGCAGATTATCAACGATATTATCTTGCCCTGCATTGACAAGCCGCGGGCAACCGTTTCGAAATATGCGCCGAAGATGTTCCAGATGAAGATTGATCCGGATAAGATCCGCGAGGTCATCGGAACGGGCGGAAAGGTCATCAACCGGATTGTTCAGGAAACAAACGTCAAAATCGACATTAATGACGACGGCTCGATTTATATTGCGGCAGTGGATGCGGAAAATGCGGATAAGGCGATGAAGATCATAAACGGCATCGTCGGAGAGCTTGAGGTCGGAAGCGTCTTTGAAGGCAAGGTTACGAAAACGCTCCAGTTTGGCGCATTTGTCGAATTCCTGCCCGGCAAGGAGGGGCTTGTGCATATTTCCAAAATGGCGAAGCACCGCGTGGAAAACGTAGAAGACGTCGTGAAGGTCGGAGACGTCGTGAAGGTGAAGTTTATCGGTTTCGATAAGCAGGGGAGAATCGACCTGTCCATCAAGGACGTGTAAAAAAGAACATTTATCGGAAAAACGCCGCATGTCTGCCGGGAAACGGAGCGTGCGGCGTTTTCAATAGTGCGGTCTTTTTCAGCAGCAGAAATGATGGAATCCGCACGGCACGGTTTGTATTTTTCCGTCAAAATCAACCCGGGCGGACGCGCCGAACGGGACTGAGACATACAGCTGCGTCCTGCCGTATTGCTTCAGCCATTTTACCGTAATCGGCCCCAGCGGCGTTTCAACCTGCGCGTGCGCGGACAGCAGCCTGCTGGGAAAGTACGGCTTTACGGTAAATTCCTTCCATCCCGGCGCGTCGGGGCGGATTCCGCAGAGATAGGCGTAGAACCAGTAATCTACGGCGCCGTACATCGGGTGATTGTGCGAATTCATGCCGGGATTTTTCTTCAGCTCGAAGCGCTCCCAGATCGTTGTCGCTTCGTTCTGGATCATGTATCCAATGGAAGGATATTCTTCTCTGGTAATCAGCTCCCAGGCGTCGTCGATATGCCCGTACTCCGTCAGTACGTCGAAAAGATAGCGGGTACAGAGGTTTCCCGTGGTAATCCGATACTGATTCGCAGCGAGGTCTCGGACGAGAACATCGACTGCTTTTGCAACGTGCGGTTCCGGCACCAGTCCCAGCCACAGAGAGAAGACCTGACAGGCCTGCGAGCCGGAGGCAACCCTGCCGGACTCCGGATCAAACCATTTTTGCAGAAACGCTTCCCGGATTTGATTGGCCAGCTCCGCGTAACGGAGGGAATCTCCGTCCTTTCCCAAAAGTTCCGCAAATTTCCGGAGCAGGACGCAATTGTAATAGGAATATCCGGTCGACATCAGGATTCCCGGCGTTACGGAGGAGATTGCGCCGTCCTCACCCTCACAGGCGTAAGCCGGAGCCGCCCAGTCGCCGTAATAGCTGTAATTCACAATGAAATTTTCGCTGTGTGCAAGCAGGCAATCCTCCCAGGCACGGAAGCCGTCGTATGCTTCTCTGATTATGTCAATGTTTCCGGTGTGAAGCAGCGCTTCCAATCCTGCAATGAGAAAGGAGGAACAGACGGGATCGGCCGGCCGGGCGCCCATGACGAAGGGAGCGGTACAGGTGATCGATCCGTCCGGATCCTGCACGTCGAGCAGATCGCGGATGACTTTCGGAAACAGTCTGCCGATATCGAACTGATACGGCGTCGATTCAAAGCGGACGGTAGCGTCGTTCATCCAGCCCATCCGTTCGTCGCGCTGCGGACAGTCGGTCAGGATTCCGTGAAGATTTGATTTCTCACAAAACACCGCGTTCCTGTGAATCTGGTTGACGAGCGCACTTCCGCAGGTAAAATAGCTGTGCGGCTTTTCAATATCGGTGTAAACGGAATATGCCGTTACATCCTCCGGCGTCAGCGGCTGCGCGTAACCGGTAATCCGTGCGTATCGAAAGCCGTGATATGTAAAATCAGGCTCCCAGACGGGACGCTCTTCCTCCAGTCCGGAACAGACATACGTATCCTCCGGCCTGGCATGGCGCAGCGGCTCGGTGAAAAGGTCGCCGTCCTCTTTCAGAAGCTCCGCGTAAGAAATCGTGATTTCCTGTCCCGGCTGCGTCCGTGCGGGCAGGCGCAGCGCGGCAAAGCCCGCCAGATTCTGGCCGAAATCCACAATATAAGTGTCTTCCCTCAGCAAAACGACGGAAAGCGGACGCCATGCTTCCTTCCTCCGGATCGGCTCTAAGGTCTGCGCGCGCATTTTCCCTCCCGGGGCTGCGGCTATCCGCACGGGACGCGGCGGAGAAAGCGGCACGCGCGCGTCGTATACGCAGCCGTCGTACAGGTTATTTGAAAGCAGCGGCCCGCGGGACCACTGCCAGGCATCGTCCGTCGTTACGCAGCGCGACCATACGCCGGAGTATTTTACATACAGAATGGCGGACAGCTGCGGAACGCCTTCAAAGCGCATTCTGCGCGCGCCGAGATGCAGCTGCACAAAGGGGCTGTCCAGACGGCGCCAGCCTTCTCCCACGCAGACCGAAACGGCATTGCGTCCGGCCGTTAAAAAGGAGGCCAGCTCCGGCAGGACGGCGTAGTAACAGGTTTTCGAGTAATCGGAATATGCCGGGTCTAGCAGAGAAGCGTCGACGGCGCTCCCGTTCAGAAAAACTTTATGATAGCCGAGTCCGCAGAGCAGCAGACAGGCGTCCTCAGGCGTTTCCTCCAGCTCAAACGCTCTTGTAAAATAGACGGTCTCTCTGGGCGCATCCTCTGAAGCGGCGATCCAGGGCGCGTCCCAGTCCTCCTCCTGAGCGAAGTAGAAAAAATCCTCTGCCGGAAGGCTTTCGCGGCCGGCCTGGTCTTTGACCTGCAAAAAAATATCGATGCGCTCCCAGCGAGGCAGCGGCTGTCCGGCATAGCGGACGGACTGCTCGGAAGACGTGATCCAGCCGGGATCCCACAGCAGCTGCTTTCCGGCGGAAACCCGGATCCGGTAGGCGCTTTGCGATACGGCGTCTTTGTCTGGCAAAACGGCCCAGCCGATCAGCGGCTCCGTACGGTCGCTGATCCGCATCCGGGCGTCGCCGCGGAGCGCGCCGCAGTCGATTCTGATTCCGTATGGTTTGAACATCCGTGAAAGCCTCCTTCCTTATTCCAGACCGCCGAACATCAGACGGCGCAGAAGCTCGTTGGAGGCGACGGCGTCATTCCGGTCCAGAATTTCCTGCATTTGAAGCGGATCGATCTTTTCCGTGATTTTTTCGAACGTCTGCATCCATTTTACGGTCTGCGCCACGGCGTCGCGGCTGTTTTCGCGGTAGGGATACTGGTCGGTCGAAATATATCCGGTATATCCAAGCTTCCGGAGCCAGTAAAACAATTCGATGAATTCTATGGTATGAACGGAGCCGGCGATCATATCGTCGTCCCAAAGCCGCCAGTTGTCGTTCATATGGAAATGAAACAGCCTGCCGCGCGACATGGCGGCGCAGGCAGCTTCGGAAACGTTTTCGTACGCTTCCAGGGAATGGCCGACGTCGATCGTTACGCCCATGTTCTTTGCGCCGGATTCGGCGATCAGCGTAAGCGCCGCCCATACGTTCGGCAGAAAGCAGTGATTCCGCGGCTCCTTCGGCTTGTATTCCAGAGAAATTTTCTGATCCGGTATGCGCGCGCAGCATTCGCCCAGCCCGTCCGTCAGCCACTTCGCGGCGTCGGAGTAATCGGCCTGAAGCGGATAGTCGTAGCCGTCCTGTCCGTTCCACAGGCTGAGCATCGGACAGCCGATTTCCCGGCCGAGCTCCGCTGTTTTTACCGTCTCCTCCACGGCAGCCTTCCGAACTGCCGCGTCCGGCGCCGTAAACGCGCCCTTTGCCCAGATCGGCGATCCAAAATGATCCGGTATGATCGCCACGGCGCGGAAGCCGTACTGCTTTTGCAGATCCGCGATCTGATGGACCGTTTTGTCGGAAAGGTGCCAGCTTCCGATGTATTCTATGCCAGTCACTCCTGGAATCGAAGCGACGCGTTCAAAGAGCTCCGGGAGCTCAAACGGCCTGCCGTAGCCGCAGGTCATGTACCGGTCGGAGCATTGTCCGACATTTCCTAAAATGACCGAATACTGAAACATAAATTCCCTCCTGCAAAATGAGTTGATTCCACGGCGCTTTTCTTTTCTCTTTCCTGCTCCGGCTGGAAGCGGGAGAAAAGAGGCAGACGCCGCATCCGTATATTTTTAACGATTTCATCCGACGTTATCATATCGCATTCCGGCGAATTCTGCAATGTAGATTTTCAGAGCTTTATGAAAATCTGTCGGCCGTCTGTTGATTAGTTTTTCACTATTAATCCTGTACGGTGAGGCTCTGCCTCGCTCGTATCATGAAAAAATCCCCGGCTGCCGAATTTCTGCGGCAATCGGGGATTCATTTGCAGATGCAAAGTTACGATCCTCTTATTTCCTGTTTTCCTTGATTGCCGCCTGTGCGGCTGTGCGTTAAACGGTAAGAATTCCGTTTTCGCTTTCAAGGATCAGCAGCACGTCGCGCTCCGCGCCTGTATCCGCGTCAATATAGACGAGAACAGGGTGTCCAAGCGCAGTACATTTAAATTCATACGCGTGATATTCTCCGCCGTACTCGTTCGGGACAACGACCTCCCGCATCGATTCCACAGTCAGATTGGGACTCAGCACGGCTCTGGCATCTGCCGCCGAGATGGAGGCCGGCTTGACGCGCCCGGCCTCCGTGCTGTGGCAGGCGAGATAGCCGTGTCCCTCGAAGCCTACGGGCGAGCCGTTGTCCAGCGCGATTTTAACCTTTACCATGTCCGGATAATATAAAATGCCGTCCTTTTCATACGAATAATTTACGGTAATATAGCCGTTTTCAATCGTATAATAAGAAGCCGTCATCGAATCCAGACCGATCGACTGAAGAAAGCTTCTGCCCGCTTCGATGCCCTGCTCCGCAGAAAGATTTGCGCTTTCGCTTGGACGCGATAGGATCAGGGAATAGAGCAGGCCGCCGGTTTTTGTAACATCAAGATGCGCGCTGGCGTTTCCATAGCTGAGCGTAAAGCAGAACGTATCGATGTTATGGTATGAGTTTTCGCCGCAGTCCTGCGATCCCACCTCGCCTGCCTGGCAGCCGCAGATCTGCGCAAACAGCTGCACCGCTTTTTCCCGGCACGCTTCCAGGCTCAGCGGCGCTCCCGCGAGCCCTTTCGGCTCGATGCTTGTCATATGCTCTGAAAACGGGCCATCGTAAATCAGCGTAGGATATTCGGAAAACGGGTCGCTGAGCTTGCTGAGCGTGGAATATTTCGACTGCAGCGAGCTGTTGTCGAGTATTTTACTGCTGTCGGCGGAAATATTTGCCCAGGAATATGATTTCTGCGACAAATCGTCTGCAAGCGTGTATAAGCCGCCGGAAAGATCCTGTGCGTAGCCGTACAGATCTGCAAGCGTTTCATATTCATCGGCATTCAGCGCGCCGCCGTTTACGGCTCTGCGGCTCCAGGTTTTGGCGATGTCTCCGAGCTGCACGAGATAACCGGAAATTTTTCCTACGAGACGCTGGTCGATCGGAAGCGACGCAAGACACGACTCCGCCTGTGCGGAACACTTGGAGGCTTCCTCCAGCATTGCAGACATCGTCCCGGGCGTGCTCGTAGACAAGGCCTTCAGCAGGTAGTTTTCTGCGGAACTGACATAATCTGCCAGATCCGTAAACGTACGGTGATACTGATTCTCCAGCACACGCTCCGCCCGCTCGGCTCTGATGTTATTATAAACGCCGTATACCGCAAGACCGATTAATGTAAAACAAATCAGTACGGTCGCTACGATATGACTGACAGATATATTTTTATTAGACTTTTCCATATCAGTAAAATCCTTTCAAAAATTTTTACGCGTTTATTCTGCGCCAAATTGACAATGAATATGTATGAAGCTATAATACGAAAATAAAAACAAAGGAGATGCAGTTTTATGAAAATAAATGTGCAGGCACACAGAGGCGCTTCGGCTTACGCACCGGAAAATACCGCTCCTGCGTTCCGGCTGGCCGTTTCCATGGGAGCGGACGGAGTAGAAAACGACATCCGCCTTACGAAAGACGGCGTATATGTTCTGAGCCATGATTCCAATATCAACCGGATGTCGGATGGAAAGGGCGAAGTCGGCGAAATGACGTATGAGGAGCTTTTGCAGTACGATTTCGGCGTCCGCACGAACGCCAAGTTCAAGGGGACAAAAATCGCAACGCTTAAAGAGTTCCTGGAAATCGTCAAGGACATGCGCGTCATTAATATCGAGCTTAAGCCGTTTGGGCCGCATGAGGACAAAAATTATGCCTTCAAATATCTGCACGATGCGCTGCTTCAATTCGGCTGTACGGAGCGCACGATCATCTCGAGCTTCGACCATCAGGCGCTCAAGGAGCTCAAAGCGGCATATCCCGATCTCAGGACGGCGCTTTTATATGGGCACGGCATGTCGCCGGAGGAAACGATTTCCTTCGTACGGAGCTATAACGCGGACATTATCCATCCGCAGCTCGGAGCGGTCAATGAGAAGATTATGGAAGCGTGCAGGAGGAACGGAATCGAGGTAAACGTCTGGACGGTAGATTCCAGCCATGATATCAAACGCGCGATGGAGCTGGGCGTCACGGGAATCATTACGAACGTGCCCGATAAGGTATTGAATGTGCTGCGCGAAAACGGACTGCATGACTGACATGAAGAAGCCGAGCCCTGACAGAAAACCGATCGTCGGTCTTTTGCCGTCGGTAGACGACATGACCGGCGCGACAAAGCTGTCCGCCGCTTATACAAAAGCGGTGCTTGCGCATGGCGGCGTGCCTTTTCTCTTTTCTTTTTTGCAGGAGGAGCCGGATATGCGGCAGCTTGCGCAGCAGTGCGACGCGTTCCTGTTTACGGGCGGAATCGATCCCGATCCCGCCTTATACGGGGAGGAAAAGCTGAACGATACCGTAGAGATCAGCGATTGCCGGGACCGGCTGGAGTTTCCGCTTCTGAAAATGGCTCTGGAGCTTGACCGCCCTGTGCTGGGGATCTGCCGCGGCATACAGGTTTTAAATGTAGCGCTTGGCGGTTCGCTTTATCAGGATCTGCCCGCGCAGCTGCCGGACGATCCTGTCTGCCATAGACAGAAAGCGGGATATCCGCAGGACGGCCATTTTGTGCGGATCGTGGAAAATACGCCTCTGCGAAAAATATTCGGAGAAGCGCGCGCCTTTGTCAATACGTACCACCATCAGGCGATCAAGACGCTTGCGCCCGGGCTTCTTACCATGGCTTCCGCAGACGACGGCATCGTCGAGGCGGTCTGCATGAAAGAAAGACCGTACGTTTTCGGCGTGCAGTGGCATCCGGAGCTGATTTACGGAGAAAGCAAAGGCTGCGATGCGATTTTTTCTTATTTTATCGCCTGCGCCAGGCAAAAAGAATCCGGGAACGGCTGAACCCGAAGGTTCAGCCATCCCCGGAAGAGCTTGTGTAAGGAACAGCGATTAAAGCAAAATCGGCTGGATCTGTTTTCCTTCGAGCGCGAAAGAAATCGTTTCGTTTACAAGGGAAAAGTCTGCCATGAGAGAAAAAGGCTTTTTGACGCTGTCATCCTGGCGGAAGGGAACAAAAAAGAAATTCTTCATACCGAGCAGCGCGCCGATGTTTTTGGCGTTGGCGGCCAGACCGTCGTTTGTAGAAACCGCGATTACTACAGGGCGGTTGTTGCGCAGGTGCGATTTACATGCCATCAATACCGGCGTATCGGTGATCGCATTTGCCAGCTTTGAGATCGTATTGCCGGTGCAGGGCACGACGGCCACAATATCGAGCAGCTTTTTTGGACCGATCGGCTCCGCCTCTTTAATGGTGCAGATCGGCTCGTGGCCGGTGATCCGCACCAGCGTGTCGTATAATTCCTCCCTCGTCATGAACCGTGTGGATGTTTCAGAAGAGGAATACGATAAAATCGGATAAACAACAGCGCCGCGCTTCACAAGATTGTCAGCGACGGCGGCGATATTTCTATGGGTGCAGAAAGAGCCGGTCACGGCCAGCCCGACCCGCAGGCCATCGAAGCATTCGAACATTTTACCAACCCCTTATATAAATAGTTACATGTTTTTCTCGTGGAGTATATTGTATATAACCTTTTGTATGATCTGCGCCGCGCCTGCGGGCGCGACTTTTCCGGGAAGTGAAAGCGCGTGGATCGTCCGGATGCGGCGCTTGGCCGCGTATTCAAAATCGGTGCCGCCCGGCATGGAGGCAAGATCGATCAGAAGCGCTTCCTGATTCATGCAGTCCAGCAGCTCGCGGCCAAAAATCAGAGCCGGAACGGTATTGTATACGAGCAGCGCTTCCGGGAGGATCCTGCGCAGATGGGAATACGTGCAGGACTTCAGGCCTTCCGCTTCACAGATTGCAAAATCGCGGCTGCTTCTGGCGGCTACCGTTACGTCCGCTCCCACGCGCTGCATCAGGCGTGCAAGCGTAGAGCCTACGCGGCCCATGCCGCACACAACCGTACGAAGTCCTCGAATCGTATAGGGCAGCTCCTCCATGGCGATCTGCAGCGCGCCTTCTGCGGTAGGAACCGAGTTTAAGACGGCAAGATCATCGCGCTGCAGAAGATCCGCGGACACAGCGCCGACGCCGCTCAGGGCAAGCGGAACGCGTCCCCCGATCAGGAGGCCGCCGAAGCCGCTTTCCCGTATCACATCAGCGATTTTGGCAATTTCGATTTTTCCGGGATGGAACGGGGCATTCAGATAGGTTCCGTCACCTGAGGTAAAAGGCATCGGTCCTACAGCAATATCAGAAAGCGCGAACGCTTCGCGCAGATCGGAGCAGCGCTGCGAAATTTTCCCCGTATTGTCCAGCGCGAACGTATGGACCTCGTGTCCGTCTTCCGAAAGAAGCTCCGATAATTTCACGTTTCTCATGTCTCCGCCGATGATCGAAAATCGGTACGTCTTCTGTGCGTCCATTCTCTCTGCCTCTTTAAAACAGCAATTCACTATATAGTATGAAGCCGGGCGGCGAACCGTTCCCGGAAAGCGGAAAGAATCGTTTGCAAAAATAATAATTAACCGGTTGACAATCTAACGGATTTGTATTACAATACCCCAGACAATTAGTTAATCGATTAACTTGCTTGTCCGACAGAAAGAAGGAAAGGAGCTGATTGCTTATGAATAAAAAGAACGGTGCAAAAATACCGCCGCCGCTGGAGGGAAACGACGGGGCGGCTCTGCAGTGGAAAATGCGCAATATTTCGCATGCCAGAATGCATGTGGTAACGGATATGCTTTCCGAATACGGCTTGCATTATACATATCCCAGGATTCTTGGAACCATCCTTTACCGCGAGGGCGCCACGCAGAAGGAGCTTGCAGACGAACTGAATACTTCGCCGGCCGCAATGTCGGTCTCCGTAAAACGCCTGCAAAAAGCCGGACTGATAGAAAAAATGTCGGATGCATCGGACTCCCGCATCAATATTATTCGGTTAACGGAAAAAGGGCATCGAATCCACGATGATACGTTTGATAAGACGCTTGCAATTGACCGAAAGATGCTGGACGGCTTTACTGAGGCGGAAACGCAGGAGCTGTTCGCATATCTGGACAGAATCCAGAGCAATATTGATAAAATGAGAGGAAGGGAAACGGATTTATGATCAAGAGACTAGCGGCCTATTTTAAAAATTATAAGCTGCCCGCCATCCTGTGTCCGGTACTGATGCTTTTCGAGGTGATGGGAGACGTTGCGATGCCCTGGCTGATGGCGCAGATCCTGAACCGGGTAGACGTATCGCGCGCGGCGGAATTTACCACGGCGGATATTTATTACGTACTGAAGATGGGCGGACTGATGGTGCTTGTGTCGCTGATCGCAATGTTCTGCGGGGCGTACAGCAGCCGGCTTGCCGCAATCGCCTCCCAGGGCGCCGGAGCGGAGCTGCGGGAGGACCTTTTTATAAAAATACAGAAATTTTCCTTTTCAAATATCGATTATTTCAGTATCCCATCGCTGATTACGCGCCTTACGACGGACGTTAACAATCTCCAGCAGACGGGCATGATGTGTCTGCGCATGCTTGTCCGTTCTCCGTTCATGTTCCTGTTTGCGCTGATCATGTCGATCTCGATTCACGCGGAGCTTGCCTGCGTATTCCTGATCGCGATTCCGCTGCTGACCATAGCGGTCGTGGTGATTATGAAAAAGGCGCACCCGCGTTTTATGGCGTTTCAGGATAAAATCGACGATCTGAACACGTCGGTGCAGGAAAACCTGACGAATATCCGCGTCGTTAAATCCTTTGTCCGCGGCGATTATGAGAAAAAGAAATTTAAAAAGTCTAACGACGATCTGACTGTGACGGGAATCCGCGCCGTGAAGCTTGTCATCCTGAATATGCCGATCATGCAGCTGATCGTATATATCTGTATTATTGCAATCCTGTTTTTCGGAGGCAGGGTCGTTGTAGATACGGGCCTGGCGGAGCTGACCGGAACGGTTTACGAAGCCACGGGGCTGCAGGCGGGCGACCTGCTCAGTCTGATTTCTTATGTAACGCAGATTCTGTCGTCACTGATGATGCTTTCGATGCTGTTCCTGCAATTTACAAGAGCCAGAGCCTCGGGACAGCGCGTCCTGGAAGTCCTGGATACGAAAATCGACATCACGGATCCGGAGAATGCTCTTACGGAGGTTCCGGACGGCTCGATCGATTTTGAGAATGTGTCGTTCCGCTATCGTATGGGTTCCGGAGAGGATACGCTCAGCGGGATCAATCTGCATATTCGATCCGGGGAAACCATTGGAATCATCGGCTCGACCGGTTCCGCAAAGACGACGCTGGTGCAGCTGATTCCCCGGCTTTACGACGTTACGGCGGGGCAGATCAAAGTCGGCGGCCACGACGTAAAAGAGTATGCGCTGGAGCCGCTCCATGATGCGGTTGCCATGGTGCTCCAGAAAAACACGCTTTTCTCCGGGACGGTCCGCGACAATCTGCGCTGGGGCGATCCTGACGCGAGCGATGAGGAAATTCGTGAAGCCTGCGAGCATGCGCAGGCATGGGACTTTGTCAGCAAGCTTCCGGAAGGGCTGGACACAGATCTGAGCCAGGGAGGAGCGAATCTTTCCGGAGGGCAGAAGCAGCGGCTGTGCATCGCGCGCGCGCTGCTGAAGCATCCCAAAATTATTATCCTGGATGACTCTACGAGCGCGGTGGATACTGCGACGGACGCGAAAATCCGTCAGGCATTTTCAGAAGAGCTGGGCGGAATTACGACGCTCGTTATCGCGCAGCGCATCAGCTCCATTTCTCATGCAGATCGAATTATCGTGCTGGACGACGGCAAAATCAATGCGGTCGGCACGCATGAGGAGCTGATGGAAACGAATGAAATTTATCGGGACGTATACACGTCGCAGCAGGAAGGAGTGATTTCCGAATGAGTACTGAGCCGAAGAAAACCTCCGGCGGTCCGGGCGGCCCCGGCAGGCATGGCTTCCGTAAGCCGAAGAATACGAAAAAAACGCTTTTCCGCATGTTTTCCTATCTTTCCGGAAATGTGCCGCTTCTGACCGTGGCATTTATCATGATTATTTTAAGCGCGCTGGCGGGCGTCGCGGCTTCTTACATTCTGAAGCCGCTGATCAATAACCTGACCAGCAACCTGAAGGCATATATCGACAGCGGACTGGCCAGCGACGAGGCGCGGCGCCTGATCCTCACGGATCTGGGGAAAAATCTTGCTGCGATGGGCGCCATTTATCTGACCGGCGCGATTGGTACGTACGTTTCCAGCCGCGTTATGGTTTCCGTTGCCCAGAAAACAGCCAACAAGATGAGAAAGGAGCTCTTTGAGCATCTGCAGGATCTTCCGGTCAGTTATTTCGATAAGCATCCCCACGGAGAGATTATGAGCCGTTTTACAAACGATATGGATAACGTCTCGATGGCGCTGGAGCAAAGCCTGTCGCAGACGGTGACTTCACTGATTTCCGTCGTCGGAACGTTTGTCATGATGCTGGTGCTGAGCCCGTTCCTGACAATATTTGTCGTTCTGATGCTGTTTCTGATGCTTTTTATAGTAAAAAAAGTCGGCGGCAAAAGCGCGCGATACTTCCGCGGACAGCAGGCGGCGCTGGGCGATCTGGACGGCTACATCGAGGAAATGATGCAGGGCCAGAAGGTTGTGAAGGTTTTCAATCATGAAAACGCGGCAAACGAAGAATTTATCAAGAAGAACAACAGCCTGAAGGACGCAGCGGTGAGCGCGCAGACCTTTGCCAATATTATAATGCCGATTATGGGAAATCTTTCTTACCTGCATTACGCGCTGACAGCGACGATCGGCGCCGTTATGATTGTAAATCCGATGGGATGGGGGATCTTTGCCGCGACAACAATCGGCGATGTCGCCGCCTTTCTGCAATATACCAGGCAGTTCTCCCAGCCGATCACACAGATTTCAAATCAGATGAATATGCTGCTGTCCGCCCTGGCAGGCGCAGAACGAATTTTCGAGGTTTTAGATGAACAGGTGGAATCGGACGAGGGAAAGACGGTTCTCGTTCTTGCGGAGAAAAAGCAGGATGGCACACTTATCGAGGTCCCCGGCGATCCGTTTGAAAATTTCGCATCAACCTTTGAAAACGAAAGCGGAAAATTCCTGGCCTGGAAGGTGCCGGAAGCAGGCGGAGACCGGCTCGTGGAGCTGCACGGCGACGTGCGCTTTACCAACGTCGTATTTTCTTATATCCCTGGGCATATTGTGCTGAACGACGTTTCTCTGTACGCAAGACCGGGACAGAAGATCGCGTTTGTCGGCTCTACAGGCGCCGGGAAAACGACGATTACGAACCTGATCAACCGGTTTTACGAAATTCAGGAGGGAACGATCACGTACGATGGAATTGATGTGCGCGAGATTAAAAAGGATGATCTGCGGCGGACGCTTGGAATCGTACTGCAGGATGTCCATTTGTTCCGCGGCACGATCCGCGACAATATCCGCTACGGAAAATTAAACGCTACGGAGGAGGAAATCGTACGCGCCGCAAAGATAGCAAACGCGCATTCCTTCATCAAGCGTCTTCCGGACGGGTACGACACGGTGCTAACCGCAGACGGCACAAATCTGTCCCAGGGACAGCGCCAGCTGCTTTCCATAGCACGCGCCGCCGTCGCGGATCCCCCGGTTATTATCCTTGATGAAGCGACCTCTTCCATCGACACAAGAACGGAGCATCTGATCGAGGACGGCATGGATAAACTGATGATGGGACGAACGACGTTTGTGATTGCCCACCGGCTTTCTACGGTACGGAACTCAAATGCAATCATGGTGCTTGAGCTCGGCAGAATTATTGAGCGCGGCGATCATGACGATCTGCTTGCGCAGCGCGGCCGGTATTACAGTCTTTATACCGGAAAAGCAGAATTGACCTGATTCGAGACTGATAGCAACGCAACCCCGGATGCGGCGCTGTATCCGGGGTTTTTGATTAAAAATTTTACGCGGCTTTGATCAAAAACGGATTGCTTTTTTCTTCGTATTTTTTTATAGTAAAGAGTGTACAATTATAAACAGGCAGGGAGTGAATCGTTATAGATATTTTAAGGGAAAAACAAGGGTATATCTGCGATATGGACGGCGTCATCTATCACGGGAACCGTCTGCTTCCGGGCGTCAAGGAATTTGTGGAATGGCTTTACAGAGAAAACAAAAAATTCCTGTTTCTGACGAATGGCAGCGGATATTCACCGAAGGATCTGCAAATGAAGCTGCGCCGAATGGGGCTGGAGGTCGACGAAAGCCATTTTTATACGAGCGCGCTGGCAACGGCAAAATTTATCAGCTCCCAGAATCCTGGCTGCAGTGCCTTTGTAATCGGCGAGCCCGGTCTGTTCAATGCGCTGCATGATGCCGGGATTACGATTAATACGGTCGATCCGGATTACGTCATTGTGGGAGAGACGAACAATTATAATTACGACAGTATCTGCAGGGCGGTGCAGCACGTATTGAACGGCTCCAAGCTGATCGGCACGAACACGGATCTTACGGCTCCGCTGGAGAACGGGATCGTACCGGCCTGCCGGGCGCTGATTTCTCCGATTGAAATGGCTACGGGGAAATCCGCCTATTATGTGGGAAAGCCGAATCCGCTGATGATGCGTACGGGACTGAAAATGCTGGGCGTCCATTCTCAGGACGCCGCGATTATCGGAGATCGGATGGATACCGATATTATCGCCGGCATCGAAAGCGGCCTGGATACCGTGCTTGTCCTGACCGGCGTGACCTCGCGCGAGACCATGCAGCGCTATCCGTACCGCCCCAGAATCGTTCTGGAAAACGTCGGGGAAATTCCTCCGGCCGCGGAGGGGGAAGCCGGATGACGCTGAAAGAAAAAATGGCAGGCGGAGAAATTTATTTCTGTTCCGATCCGGAGCTCGTGGCCGAACAGGAAAAATGCCTGGAGAAATTATATGATTTTAACGCAACGCGTCCTTCGGAGCATGAAAAGCGTGCGGCGCTTCTGAAGGAGCTGTTTGCATCCGTGGGAGAGGGCTGCTACATCGAGCCGCCGCTTCACACGAACTGGGGCAGAAATACGCATTTCGGCAATCACATATATGCGAATTTCAACCTTACGCTCGTAGATGATACGGATATCTATGTAGGGGATTACGTAATGTTCGGGCCGAACGTCACAGTAGCAACGGCCGGACATCCTGTAAATCCCGAGCTGCGCCGCAAAGCTGCACAGTTCAACATTCCCGTCCGGATTGGGAATAACGTCTGGATCGGCGCGGGCGCCGTGATTTTGCCCGGTGTGCAGATTGGCGAAAATTCTGTGATTGGCGCAGGCAGCGTAGTGACAAAGAATGTGCCGCCGAACGTCGTCGCAGTAGGAAATCCGTGTCGTATTCTTCGGGAGATCGGCGAGCATGACGCAGTATATTATTATAAGGACAGGAAAATCGTAACGGAGTGAGGATCTCCCATGCTGGACGCTGATATCAGGGAGCCGCTTTTTTTATACTTGGAAACGCGATATGGAAAGGTGCGTATTTTCGAAGAAAAAAATATCGGAACGTCGCGCGCCGATGTGATTGCCATAACGGACGGAGAGCTGATCGGACTTGAAATCAAAAGCGACGGTGATTCGTACGCACGCCTGAAAAGCCAGATTCGAAATTACAACAAATATTGCGGGAAAAATTATCTTGTGGTAGGCGCAAGCCACAGAATTCATGCCGGCGAGCATATTCCGGACTTCTGGGGAATCCTTGTCGTGTCGCGCGATCCGGATACGAAACGGCCCAGAATTGAAGAATCCAGAGCGGCGCAGCCAAATCCCGGATGCGATATAAAGCGCCAGCTGAGCCTGCTGTGGCGAAACGAGCTTGCAAATCTTTTGCGAAAGAACCATCTCCCGAAATACAACGGGAAAAGCAAATCCTTCATTTGCGAAAAGCTGGCGTCAGGGCTCTGCCTGGAAACGCTGCTGCGCCAGCTGACAGACGAAATCTTTGAAAGGGATTATACCGTATACAATTGAAAATATGAATTTATAAGTAAATTTTACCTAAAGCATATGGACATTAAGCACCGACAGTGTTAAAATAAAGCCGCTGTTTAAAACTAGTAAACGAAAGGAACTTATGTATGAAAAGGACCAAAAGCAAATTGCTTCCGTTTCTTATCGTGCTTCTGGCTGCTTCGCTGTGTCTGACGGCGGGCTGCTCGGAAAATCAGGACGGGACTGCCGACCCGACGGCTTCTCCTTCCGCCACTGCAAAGGCAACGGCTTCTTCGAGCACGGAGGCTACTCCGACCGCGGAGGCGGAACCAACCGCGCCCGCATCTCCTACGCCGCTGAAGCTGACGGATCCTCCGGAGGGATACGATGCGAACGATAAAGCTGCGGCAGCCGACCTCCTTGATCTTGTATTTGAAGATGGGGAAGCAAAAGATCAGTCCGCAGCGCAGCTGGAGCTGACGCCCATTAACGATCCGATCGTGGAAACGGATCCGCTGATCAACAAGACGGCGGCGGAATTTCTGGGCAGCGGAGATGCTTCGATCAATGAGATTTCCATGTACGCGGCATACGGGTTCGGCGCGAATTATCATGCGACGCTGGAGGATGGCTTCTCGCTTGAAGTATATGCGAAGATCACGGATGACACGATGTACGGAACGCTGCTCGGTTATATGCAGGGCGGCGGCTTTGGGATCGATTTCGATCCGAACAATGCCGAAAACGATCTGAACGGCGGCGCAAATGCGTCGATTGGATTCTGCATGTACGATATAGGCGCCGGCGGCTATGTCAACCTGTACCATGAAGAGCCTGTAGAGCTGGACCGCTATTATCATGTAGTCGGGACGTTTGACGGAAGCACGATGTCTCTGTACTACGACGGCCAGCTGATAAAAAGCACGGAAATTACCGGGCCCCTGCAGTTCCCCCAGGAAACCTCACAGTACCTTGGAATCGGCGGAGACGCGGGACCGACAGATCAGGGAGAGCTTGGAATGAACGGCTCTCTGGCGATTGCCAGAATTTATTCTACTCCCTTGACCGCTTCTCAGGTGTATAATTTGTACCTGGATGCGGTGCAGTAAGTATACAGCGGAGTATTCTCTCACGGCGGAGGGCGGCAGGCCTTTCGCCGTGATTTGTTTTTATTGCCATGCAAGGCAGCCTTATGGTATCATTTATAAAAACACGACGGAAAGAGTGGCAGAAATGATAAAATTATCCAGCCCGGAAGAACTTGCGATGTTAAAAGAAACACTTGGCGAGGAACTGTACATGCGGATCGCCGCCTGCAGACGTATATGCATTCCTGTGCGCGAGGGGTATTTCCTTCTGTTCTCCCTTCTGGATTTGAAAAATGACAAAGAAAAGGAGGAACCTGTTTACCTGTACTGCAGCAAAAAGGATGCGTTCTTTTTCACGCGCTCCGCGCGCTGCCGGAAAATTCTGAAGGACGGAGAGAAACAGGAAAACCCGCTCTTATGCGTAGCGCGCTTTTTTACTGCGCTGACCGCGGAGGATATCGACGGCCTGGAACGGCTGGAGGCCGAAATCGAAACGCTGGAAGACCTGCTTCTGACGGCACGGAAGCCTGCGGATCATGCGGAGAAAAAAATCATACAGATCCGAAAAAGGCTTCTGCGCTTAAAACGCTATTACGAACAGCTTGGAATGATTCTCGGGGAACTGACGGAGGACGACGCCGAAATTTTTGACAAGGAAACGCGCCGGCAGCTCCGCTTCGCCGATCGGCATGTCAGCCATCTTCTTGATTCTGTCTTTCATCTGCGTGAATATATTACGCAGGTGAGAGAAGCCTATCAGGCGCAAATTGAAATTGAACAAAATCAGGTCATGAAGGTTTTTACAGTCATCACGACCGTTTTCCTGCCGCTTACCCTGATCGCCGGATGGTACGGCATGAATTTTGCCGCAATTCCGGAGCTTGAATGGCGATACGGATATCTATATGTGATTCTGCTGTGCGTATTCGTCTGCTCTGTATGCATTCTTTTTTTCAAGCATAAAAAATGGTTCTGAGCTTATTGAAAAGCGCGGCTATTTCGTAAGATTTTTAAGACTTTCCGGCTTTCCCATTACGATCAGCGTTTCGTTTTTATTGAAAATATGATCTGGTGGGGGAAGCGGATTTATTTCGCCATCCTTTTTTGTTGCAAGAATGCTGATGTGGTAACGCGTTCGAACGGAATTTTCAATAATGCTTTTTCCGCACCAGCTTTCCGGAACAGCCAGCTCGTAAATTGCGATTTCCGGCGTAAGCTCAACATAATCGAAAATGTTTTTTGCGCCGTATTTGATGGCGAGCCGTTCCGCCATTTCGCGTTCCGCATAAACGACATTGTCTGCGCCGTTGCGCAGCAGCAGCTTTCTGTGTACGTCGCGGCTTGCACGCGCCAGTATGAACTTTGCGCCGTTATCCTTCAGAAGAACCGTTATTTCAAGCGCATTCTGAAAATTGTCGCCAATCGCTACAACGCAGATATCAAAATTTTTTATTCCCAGAGACTGCATAAAGATTTCGTTGGTTGCATCCCCGATTTGAATATTGTCAATGATATTGATGGCATTATCCGCGCGCTCTGCGTTTTTCTCAATTGCCAGAACGGAATTGCCCTCTTCAATAAATTTTGCGGCCATATGTCTTCCAAAACGACCGAGACCGATAATTAAAATAGATTTCATCTGTTTTACCTCCGTAACTCTTAACCGATCTGCACCTTCTCAAGCGGAAGAGAAGATATCTTAATATTTTTATTCGAGGAAAATGCGAGAAGCATCGTCATAGAGCCAACCCTGCCGAATATCATCAAAAAACAGAGGATCAGACACGACATGATCCCAAGCGTTGGCGTGAGTCCTACGGAAAGGCCCACCGTCGCGATGGCAGATACCGTTTCAAAGAGTGCATCCAGGAAAGCGATGCCTTCGATGCGCGATATGAGAACGGCACCTCCGCAGGAGAGCAGCAAATACATCATAAATACGCAGGAGGCCGTCCGTGCAATGCCGTCTTCCATCCGGCGGCCGAACGCTTCCACAGATTTCCTGTGGCGGAAGGTGGTTATGATCGAAAGCATCAATACGGCAAACGTCGTCGTTTTAATGCCTCCTGCTGTAGAGCCTGCCGATCCGCCGATCATCATCAGGCATATGAGGATAAATCTGCCGGCCTCCGTCATCCTCGCAAGCTCTACGGTATTGAAACCTGCCGTTCTGGCGCTGACAGACTGAAAGAAAGAGGCCGCGATTTGCTCTGAAAGGGATTTATCATGGTAGGCATCTCCGCCGTGCTCCGTCAGGAACAAAAGCAGCGCCCCGCCCAGGATCAGAAATGCGGTTACGAACATCACAATTCTTGTGTGAAGAAGCATTTTTTTATATTGAAATTTTGAATCCAGCAAATTCCGCCAGACGAAAAAGCCAAGCCCACCGATCACAATCAGCAGCATGATGATGAGATTAACATACCAATTGCCAACGACGCTGGTCAGAGAGGAATATTCGCCCTGAATTCCCATCAGATCAAATCCGGCATTACAGAATGCGGAAATACTGTGAAATACGGAATACCATATGCCCCTTCCGAGCCCCAGCAGGGGGCAGAAGTAAAACGCAAGCAGCAGCGCACCGATTCCTTCTATGAGTAGAGTCCCCAGAGAAATAAATTTCGTCATACGGACGATCCCGCCCAGCTGCGGCGCGGAAATAGAGTTCTGCATCAGAGATCGCGATGCGAGCCCGATGTTTTTCTTTGTCAGTGAAAGCGCAGAAATACAGATTGTCATGAATCCGATCCCGCCGGTTTGAATCAGCACGAGGATCACCGCCTGGCCGAACAGCGTCCAGTTTGTGCAGGTATCGGCTCTGACGAGACCGGTCACACACGTCGAGGAGGTTGCGGTGAAAAAAGCCGTCAGAACGGATTGCTCTGAACCGTCGCGCACGGCAGCGGGCAGCCTGAGAAGTACGGTGCCCAGAAGGATGATGAAACAGTATCCCAAAAGTATGATTTTCATAGGCGAAAGCTGCCGGAAATAAGATACAAGCTTTTTTGTAATGATGCCTGATGCCTCCTCTTTTACAGCGCACTATTATACATCGTTTTTTGGGAAAATCAACTGTAAATGAAAAATGCGGCCATACTGCGTGGCCGCGTCTTTCCGGATGAGGAAAGGTTATACGATATTTTCCTGAATATATCTGTACACGCTTGCGGGCACCTGCTCTTTAAATTCGTCCATCAGCTGTTCCTCGGAAAGCCAGCGGATGTGGGAGGAGCGCAGCTCCAGATGGCTGGGGATCAGGTGCAGCGGGATTCCCAGCTCGATTACGGAGCGGATCAGCTCCACCTCCTTCTCGATATTAATGTTCGGGTGAAAGCTCCTGGCAACGCCGTCCGCGCCCAGCGTTTCAATGGAATGGGCCAGCCAGCCTTCGCTTTCGATATAGACGGATACATTGTCGAGCTTTTCCTCCGCAATCGCAGCTTCGATCAGACGCTTCATGGTTTCCGAGGGGATCCATCGGTTCTGCTCTTCTGATTTCAGCGTCATGATCACCGCATAAACCTTATCGCTGCGTTCGGAAAGATATTTCAACGAATTCATGTGTCCGGTCGTAACCGGATCGAACATTCCCGGAAGAATTACGGTACCTAAAAATTTCTTTGCCATCGAAAGCACGCCCCTTTATATAAATTTTGATATTACATATATATTATCACATCGGACAAAGCGGTTGCAACGTCCGTGGAAAAATATTTCACGGCGCTTCCTGAAGAAGCCGCGCGGATTTGATAAAATATACATCTCCTTGGGTACAATCACCGAAAAAATCAACCCGGACCGTATGGATTGCGCCTGCCCAGAAGTGCGCCTGCGAAAGATCCAATACGAGCGTATGCCAGCTTCCATCCGCCGGAAAGGAGGCGTAAACGGATTTCCCCGCTTCCGGGGCGCCCGTTTCTCCGGAGGCGAGAAAGAACTCCGTCGTATAGCTGTCCAGAGAATTTTCCGGCGGCGCCATACAGGTGACTTCAAAATAGCGATAGACGTTCGCGGAAAGGGGCTCCTCGCTTCTGGAATACAGAATCGAAAAATAGGGATCGTGGGGATCCGTAACCGTAAAGACATAGCCGCTTTCCGTTCTCACGCCTTCGCAGCAATGATACGCTCCGAGCACCGCGGCATCATAATGCTTTGTCAAATCGAGCGAGGTAAAATCTACGGCTTCCGCGGCAGCCTCTTCGCCCCATTCGCTGTTCAGCCATTCCAGCCGGTTTTTCAGCCAGCTGGACAGAAAGCGTGCGGCGTCTGCCTGACTGGTATAGGAGGTTACGCTGTCATGCTGGTGGAACAGCAGCTTTTTGCCGAGCAAATCCCATTTTTCATAATTTCTGGCGAATTCTTCCTCGTATGCCTGGCTGAGGCGTGAAATTTCTTCGGCATCCGCAAGCAGCGCGGGATATTTCTCCCGCCAAAGCGCTCTTACGCGTTCCCGGAACCATCCTGCGCTGTTCAGCATAACATACCAGGAGTTTGTACGTACGCCGTCGCTGTAAGAAAAATTAGCGGCATACAGCCCATAGGGAGAATACGTAGTGTCATAACGAGTATTTCCAAGCGCAAAATCAAAGTCCCACGGCGCGGCAAAGGTCAGCAGGCCGGAACCGGAGGGACTGAAATCTACATACATATTAAAGGTGCCGGCGTCGAGATTTTTGACAATTTCATCCAAGACATACATCCTTACGGCGGCTTCCAGATCGATCAGCGCGCCGATCGTCGCCTGCTGCTTTTCAGATTTTGAAGCGTTTTCCGGAAAATCTGTTTTGCGCCGCAGTGTGCAGTCCGCACCGACCGTAAAATATTCATCAAGATAAATAGCAGCATGGACCGCTTCGTATACGGCGGAGCACCAGTCCTCGATGAAACGGATCTGCTCCGCAGTGTAATCGCCGCCGGAAAGAGAAAAAATCATGCTGCCGCAGCTTGCGCTATCTCCGTTTAAATCGGTGACGGTAACGTCGGCATGCATTTTTACGGTGTTCGGCTCGTCCGTTCTCCCGCCCTGTCCGATCATCAGATAGCCGATGTCCGTTTCCGTGCAGCCATCTTCTTTTTCATAAATGGCCACGCGGTTCGGATTGATCTGCGTCTGCTCGCAGACCAGATAGACGCCCTGATATTCGCCGTTGAGATAGACCTCAGCGTATGCGGAATCCGAACAATAATATTTGCCCTCCAGAAGCGTATTCCCCAGACGAAAAGCCATAGAAGTGCGCGTCATGGAGGGATCGAAATAATCTGCCATCAAACACCAGTTTTTGCATTCCGCGCCGTCGTTCAGTCCCAGAAGTGACTGCTTCTTTTCGAAGCGCAGCCGGTATGGCTTCTTTTCTGCCGTGGCGGTAGAATTGCCACGGATGCGGATTCCCGCCTCCGCATCACGGAACAGAACCCCAGCCTCCTGAGATTCCGCGGAAACCATACAGGGCACATACTGTTCCTTTGAGGTAATGGCAGCGCCCTGCTCCGTGTCGATCCGAAGCACTGCCATTTCCGAGTCTTTCACCGGCTCCTCTGCCGCCGGCGTCTGTGGGGCGGGATAAGAAGCCTGCGAGGAATGCTCAGGCGCTCTTGCCGTTTCTTCTGAACCGCGGCAGGCGCCAAGCAGCAGCGCTGCGGCCAGAGAAAAAATGAAAATAAAAAAATAGCGGGCGGCTTTTGCGATTGATCCCATATAAAATCCTCTTGCTCTTATGCTTGTTGCATTATTTTATCTTTAAATTGCCGCTGCGTCAAGGCGGAAAATTTCATACGGCATCTTTCCTTTTTCGCCTGAATTATGATATAATGTAGAAAATAAAAAATTTACGCAGCGGAAAAACGTGCCGGCGCAGGCCGGCCGCGAGCGCGGGAAAGTTTGAGTTTAAGGAGGAAACGTCATGGAAAAGGTAAAATTCGGCGTGCTTGGCGTCGGACGCGGCAGTTCAATGATCAAATTCTGCGAAACCGCGGAAAATGCAGAGGTCGTCGCAATCTGCGACAAATGGGAAGAGGGACTCCGGCGGAAGAAGGAAGAACTGAACGACGAACGGATTACGTATTATACGGAGGCCGACGAGTTTCTCCGCCATCCCGGCATGGATGCCGTCGTGCTTGCAAATTATGCGACGGAACATGCGCCGTTTGCAATCCGGGCAATGAAAAACGGACTGCATGTTTTCAGCGAGGTACTGCCGTGTCAGACGCTGGCGGAAGCGGTGGAGCTGGTGGAAACGGTTGAAAGCACCGGAAAAATTTATGCATACGGTGAAAATTACTGTTTTATGCCGGCGCCCAAGGAAATGAGGAAGCTTTACCGCGAGGGAAGGCTGGGAGAGCTGGAATATGCGGAAGGGGAGTACGTACACAACTGTGAAAGTATCTGGCCGCAATGTACGTATGGAGAGCGTGATCACTGGCGGAATATCATGCATACCTTTTTTTACTGTACACATTCCATCGGGCCGATCATACACATCACGGGACTCCGCCCGGTCAGCGTCACCGGCTTTGAAATGCCGTTCAACGCGCGCGCAAAACGGATGGGACGCCGCTGCGGCATCGCCGGTGTGGAAATGCTGACGCTGGAAAACGGCGCCGTTGTGAAAAGCGTTCATGGAGATCTCATTAAGAATTCAATCTGGTACACCCTCTACGGTTCGAAGGGAAGAATGGAAAGCTCGCGAGAGGATGCGCAGAACGGCGGCGTCATGCGGCTGCATACGAATTTTAACCCTGACGCCGAGCACACCTATCCGGACGACTATCAGACCTACCTGCCGACGGACGCGCTCAGCAAGGCGGCGGAAAGCTACGGACACGGGGCGGCCGATTACTACACAATGTATTATTTTACACGGAAAATCCTGGGCGATGAAACCGCGGACGTAATCGATGTCTACGAGGCGATGGACATGGCGCTCCCCGGCCTTCTGGCATATCGCTCCGTCCTGAACGGCGGCATCCCGATGACGGTTCCGGATCTGCGCAGAAAGGAAGAGCGTGACAAATACCGGAACGACCGGGCCTGTACCAGCCGGAGCGTCGCGGGAGATCAGTGGATTCCTCCGTATTCAAAGGGCGAGCCGGAGGTTCCGCAGGAAAATTATGATAAAATCAAAGCGCAATGGGAAGAATTCCTGAAAAACGGCGAGTCTTGATAATTTTGCAGACCGTTTTCATTACGTAAAAAACGGAGGCGCGGATTTTCTTCCGCACCTCCGTTTGACATTTCTAAAGGAGCTTCGGCGTTAAGCGATGCTTCTCTTTCTGAAAATAATCAGAGCGGAAGTCAAAACAAGCGCTGCCAGGCAAATCAGCTCGGCGCCGAGATCACCCGTTCCGGGCTGCTCTTCCTGCGGCGGAGTGACGGGCTCCTGCTCGCCCGGATCCTCCGTCTCTTCCGGGATTTCGGAAATTTTCAGATTATCTACAAATGCGTTGTTGTTTCTTTGATAGAAGCCGATCGCTCCCTCCTCCAGTACGGAAACGTCTTCGCAGACCGCAGCGGAGGATCCGTCGGCCTTCAGAATTTCCGCCGAGGTATAATATCCGTCCTCCAGTCCTGAAAGCTTCAGCGTCGCAAACAATGTGCCGTTCAGGCTGATTTCAATGGCGTCTCCGCTGTCCTTCACCGCGACGTGATTTGTCTGCGTGACATCAAATCCGGCCGGAATATCAAGAGCGACGTACGGACTGTCCTGCATGGCTCCGTTGTTAAAGGCAATGACGATTTTATCTGCATTCGGCGAGCTGAACAGATCAACGGAAATTCCGTAACCGTTATCGTTTTGCGCCACGCCGGCACGTCCGCCGCCGAACAGATCCGGCTTAACGTCCGTAGGCAGCCGCAGCCCGAAACCGGAATAGCAGTCGTTCTTGGATGCGCTGTAATCAAATTCATAAATAACGTCGGTAAATATGACATTGTAATTCGCATCGACCAGATCGGAAACCCAGTTCCCGGAATCGGAGCCGATAAACAGCTTCCCGTCTTTGATCTTGTTTGCGCTTTGCGCGCCCAGATGCCCATAGCTCCAGTCCGAGTCCAGAAAATCTTCGGAATCGAATGTGTTTTCATAAAGCACGGAATCCGCAAGAACCGTCAGGCTTGAAAGCGTAACGACAAAAAAACAGACGATCAGTATGGATAATGCTTTTTTCATAATAATCACCATGCCGACCGCTTCGCTCTCGGCACAAATAGGGACG
>ERZ1673695.156-NODE-156-length-120113-cov-14.392052_pt1 | contig 120113 bp, 108 predicted proteins | sample MGYA00580225_ERZ1673695 | MGnify/ENA primary metagenome ERZ1673695 (study PRJEB41218, sample SAMN15661739) | gut metagenome | host: Homo sapiens | place: Canada: London | collected 2015-08-20/2019-03-30 | study: EMG produced TPA metagenomics assembly of... | reverse complement strand
TGAGGGTCACGAGGCAGTCCATTGATTCGAGTGTGCCGGCCTGGGATGTCTTCATCTCTCTTTTCCCCCTTGGTCTTCTTTCTTCCTGTTCGTCGGTTATTTTTTATAATGCCACACTTACCGCCGCATCGCCGGCGTTTCCGCCGTCCGGCGATAGTTGACGCGGCCCGCCTCTCGATTCTGATTCTTACCGATTGGAAGGCCGCTGGATTATTTAGCGCCGCCGCCCCGCTTAGGATAACTGCGGAGCGGCGTTCGTTATTTAAAAATTAGTCGGCGAATCCGATAAGTGAGGCCTCGTCCCAGGCGCACATCTTGTGGACTTTTTCTTTGGCCGCCGCAAGCTTCTCGCCCTTGAATTCTGGGTTGAGCTTCTGGGCGATCGCCGTGGCCATCTCTATCGTGGAGGCCGCGTTCTTCTCCCAGTCGGGGTCGCCGCGGAAGTCGCGAAGGACGTCGTATGTAAGGGTTCCGGGCTTGTTCTCAACGAGGACTTCACCGAGGGCCTTTTCGATCTTCGCCGCGTCTTCGTCGAGGCCGAGGTATTCAAGCATCATCTTAGCGGTCATGATCATCGCGCTGGGGTTGACCTTGTACTGGTGGGCATACTTCGGGACCGATCCGCTTGACGGCTCGAATATGGCCGCGTCGACGCCGATATTTCCCGAGGGGGCAAAGCCCAGTCCGCCCGTGAGCTGTGACGCTTCATCGGAGAGGATGTCGCCGAAGACGTTGGAGGCCACGACTACGCTGTAGTCCTGCGGGTTCTTGATGAGCCACATGGCCGTCGCGTCGGCGTTTTCTTCGTAGGCTTTAATGCCGTACTGCTCGTATTCCTTCGCGATCTCAAGGAACTTTCTCTTCATCATGCCGTCCGTCTGGCGGATGACGTTGGCCTTGTTGCCGCAGTGTACCGTCTTGCGGCCGGTCGCCTTCGCATATTCAAACGCCGCGCGGATTATGCGCTCGCAGCCCTGCTCGGAGAATACGCGCCATGACACGGCGACGTCGCCCTTGCCCTCGCGGAAGCGGTCCATGCCCTTGTGGAGGTCGAACATCTCTTTGGGAAGCGGGAAGAATTCAACCGCCGCGTAGAGGTCTTCCGTGTTCTCACGGAACATGACGATGTCGATGTCGGGGTCCTTCGCGAGAGGCGTGCCTATTCCCGGCAGCTTCTTCGCGGGGCGGATGTTGATGTAGAGGTCAAAGAGCTGGCGCATCTGAAGGATGGCGGACTTGAAGCCCTTTACGCCGGCCTTTGAGGTGATGGCCGCCATAAGGGTAGCGTCCGTATCGCGGATCGATTTGATCGTTTCGGGCGGAACGGTGTTGCAGCGGGGATCGCCTTCGCCGAATTTCTTGTTCGACTTCTCCCACATGCACCAGCCGAGGTCGGCGCGGTGCCAGTTGATGGGCAGATTCATCGCGTCAAGGACGAGGAGCGCGCCTTCCATCATATCGAAGCCGGAATCGTCTCCAGCCATGTAGGTTACATCGTAGCGGTCCTTCGTCTCTTTTACCTTCATTATGTTGCGTGCCATTGTTGTAGTTCCTCCTCTTAATTTTTTATTGCTTCTAAGTTTTCTTTAAATACTCAACTTACCCACATTACGCAGATCAGATGTGCCGGCCACGACGCGAACGGCACATCTAATCAACGGTGCTATAGACCGAGCTCTTTCTTGACGTGCGGAATAAGCCCGCCGTCCTTGATCAGTCCCTGCACGAATTCGGGATAGGGGGGGAAGGGATATTCTTTGCCGCCGGCGATGATTACGCCGCGGTCAAAGTCTATCTCCACAACGTCGCCGGCGTTGATGGCGTCCACCGCGTCGGCGCAGATGATGATAGGCAGCCCCTCGTTGAAGCAGTTACGGTAGTAGATGCGCGCGAAGCTCTTGGCGATGATCGCCGCGATGCCGCGCTCTTTGAGGCAGGAGACCGCCTGCTCACGGCTGGAGCCGCAGCCCCAGTTTTTGCCGCCGACGATGATGTCTCCCGGCTGGGCATTCTTTGTAAATTCGGGGTCAAGGTCTTCGCAGGCGACCTTCGCCATGTCCGCGCGTTCCTTGATAGTATATGTGTATTTCCCCGGGAAGATGACGTCCGTATTGACGTCGTCGCCGTATTTCCAGACTTTACCTTTTACCGACATGATTATAGCGCCTCCCTCGGGTCTGAAATTTCGCCCTTGATTGCAGATGCTGCCACCGTCATCGGGCTTGCGAGATAGATGAAGCTCTCTTTGTCACCCATGCGTCCCTTAAAGTTTCTGTTGGCCGTGCTGATCGCCGCCTCGCCGGGGGCGAGGATTCCCTCATGGTTGCCCATGCAGGGGCCGCAGCCAGGGTTGCAGATGATGCAGCCGGCGTCGAGGAATATGTCGAAGAGTCCCTCTTTCATCGCCTGGCGGTATACGATCCAGGAGGCGGGGATGACGACCGTGCGGACGGCGACTTTTTTACCCTTGAGGATGCCGGCGGCGAGACGGAGGTCTTCGATACGCCCGTTGGTGCAGGAGCCGAGGAACGCCTCGTGGATCGGGGTGCCCTTCACTTCCTCAATGGGAGCGTAGTTGTCGACCTTGTGCGGCTTCGCGACGCCGGGCTCGATGTCGCCGAGGTCGTAGTGGTACTCCGCCGCGTAGACCGCGTCTTCGTCGGCCCAGAGGGGCTCCCACTTGTCGCTCTTCGCGTTGTCTTTTATCGCGTCAAGGACCTTCTGGTCGGGTTTGCAGACGGCGTTCTTCGCGCCGAATTCAATGCCCATGTTGCAGAGGGTCATACGCTCGGCAATGCTCATGTTCTCAATGCCGTCGCCGTGGAACTCGACGCTCATGTAGTCGGCTCCGTCGGCGCGCACGTCGCCGATGAACTTGAGGATGAAGTCCTTCGCCGAGACGCCTGGCTTAAATTTGCCGGTGACGACGACCTTCATACTCTCGGGAACTTTGAACCAGAGTTTGCCGGTGGCCCAGACCGCCGCCATCTCGGAACGGCCGATGCCAGTCGAGAAGGCGCCATATGCGCCGTAGGTGCAGGTGTGGCTGTCGCTTCCCACCATAACGAGTCCGGGAAGGGCATAACCCTCTTCGCACATCTTCTGGTGGCATACGCCGCCTTCGCTCTTCACGTCGTAAAAGTTGGGGATGCCCTGCTCTTTCACGAACTCGCGGACCTCTTTGTGGTTCACCGCGTGGTCACTGGAGGGCGCGGGAACGGCGTGGTCAAGGATGAAGCAGATGCGCTCGGGATATTTTACGTTTTTGACGCCGATCTTCTTAAAGGTCCTGGCGATCGGAGCGCCGTTGTCGTGGCTCATGCACCAGTCCGGCTCGACCGTTACGACCTGGTTGGCTACCACTTCGTATCCGGCCGCCTTGCCCAGCGCCTTTTCTGCAAATGTCTTGCCCATAAGATTTATCCTCCCTCTGTTACTCTCTATTTCGCAGCCGCTTTGGCCTTCATGTAGTTCATGAGGCCGCCGGCCTTCATTATGTCGTTTTCGAGATCGCTGACGGCATCGCCGTGGAAGGTGTTGCCGTTGGTGACGTCTTTGATCGTTCCCGTTGAGAGCTCAACCTCAAGCTGATCGCCGTCCTTGATCTTTCCCTCTTTGATGGCTTCGGAGATGCCCTTCACGAAGAGGACGGGATAGCCGTTGTTGATCGCGTTCCGGTAGTAAATGCGGCTGCAGGTCTCCGCGAGGACGCAGGGGACTCCCGCGTACTCGAGGCAGTAGACGGCATGTTCACGGCTTGAGCCGCAGCCAAAGTTTTTGCCGGCCACCACAAAGTCTCCGGGCTTAACTTCCTTGGCGAAGTTTTCTTTGCCGGGATAGTATTCGAAGGCATACTGCGGCATGTTCTTGGGATCGGTCTCCGCGAGATATTTGTTGTGATAGATGAGGTCGGTGTCGACGTCATCGCTGAATACCCACGCTCTGCCTTTGAGAATTTCGCTCATAACACTCTTCCTCCTCTACTTCAGTATATCTCTGGGGTCTGTGATGCAGCCCTTGACGGCCGTAGCCATCGCGGTCATCGGGCTCATAAGGTAGGTGTGGCTTCCTTTGCCGACCTTGCCGATGAAGTTGCGGTTCGTCGTCGAGCAGCCCACGTCTCCTGACGGCATCGCTCCGTAGTGCTCCGCCGTGCAGAGCGAACAGGTCGGGTTTGTAAAGACGATTCCGGCCTTGAGGAAGTCAGCGGCCATTCCCTCCTGCACGCAGCGCAGCTGTATCTCCGTCGTCGAGGGGGTGATGATAGTGCGCACCTTCGGGCTGACCTTGCCGCCGCCGGCCATCAGCACTTCGTGAGCGGCTTTGATGTCTTCATAACGCCCGTTCGAGCAGGAGCCGATATGGACCTGGTCTACGACCGTACCCGCGATTTCACGCACCGGCTTCACGTTATCGGGGGCGTCGGGGCAGGAGGCGAGCGGTTCAAGATCCGTCACATCGTAGTGGAGAACCTTGCAGTATTCGGCGTCGGGATCGGCCTTGAGCTCTTCGGCGAGCTTCGCCACTTCGGGTCCGGCGCGCTCCACAAGCCACTTAAGCACTTCGCCGTTCGGCATGATGAGGGGAACCTTGCCGCTCATCTCGGTGACCATCGAGCAGAGCGTGATACGCTCGTCAAGGGTCGCGTTTTCAATCGTCTCGCCGGTGAATTCTACGGCGAGGAAGTCCATGCCGCCGGCGCCGAGGTCGCCGACGATATGGGTGAGGAGGTCTCTCATGCAGACGCCCCTCTTAAACTTTCCCGTCACCTCGATCTTCATCGTCTCGGGAACGCGGAACCAGTTTGTACCCGCGATGTAGGAGGCGGCGATGTCGGAGTTGCCGACGCCGGTAGCGAAGGAGCCTACGGCGCCGAGGAGGTTCATGTGGCTGTCGGTACCGAGGACGACGTCGCCCGGCTTTATCATTCCGGCTTCAAGCATTACGTGCTGTCCGATGCCGTGGTTGATGTCGAAGACGCGGGTGACGCCCTGTTTCTTGCAGAACTCACGAATTATCTTCTGGTTGGTGGCTACCTTCTCCGAGTGAGCGGGAGCCTGAAGATCGAAGGTGAAGGCGAGTTTGTCGGGGTCCCATACCTTCGCGTCCTTGCCCATCTCCTTTTCAAACTGGAGAACGACGTTCGCGCCGCCGAAGTCGCGGCAGGTCGCCCAGTCAATCTTGCACCAGACGCGGTCTCCGACCTTTACAGGATGGCCGGATGCCTTTTCCATGATCTTGACGATAGATGTCTTGCCCATTTTAGATATCCCTCCGTATTCGATTAGGTGGATAATATTAACTATTTCATTCCAAGGAACGACTTCACGGACTCGAAGTTAATGAAGTCGGCCTTGTTGACGAGTACGCCTTCGGGGCTGCGGAGCGTGCCGTCGCCTTCGTGGGCGTGGTTGGCGATGATGTGGCCAATCGCGTCGGAGCAGCCGTTGCGCAGCGCGATGACCGTACCCGAGAAGGGATGGCGGAGGTTCTTGCCCATCGTCGACTTCACCGTTTCGCCGGCGGCGTTCTTCTCATACTCCACCAACTTGCCTACGTCGTGAAGAAGCGCGCCGGCGACAAGAAGGTCGTTGTCGATCGTGAACTTCGCGTCCTTTGCGGAGTAGATGGCGTTGAACTCATCCATCGCCCTCTTCGCGACGCGCGTTACGCCGCGGACGTGCTCAAGATAAGAGAAGGGGCAGTTGGGAATAAGGAGCGTGAAGGGGATCTTGTCCATATCCTCGGGCTCCCAGCCGCCTGTCTTAAGGGCGTCCACATATGAGGCCACTACCTTGGCCTGCAGTTCGGGGTCCTTGATCCATTCGATTTCCGGAAAGAGCTCTCTGATTTTTTTCTCCATTGTCACAATTCCTCCTACAAATTTGTTGTCTGTCCCACACTTGTTTTCTTTTTATATTTATTCGCCCGCCGCAATTCCCTTGTGCAGCGTGCGGTAAATCCTGTCGATATGCTGGGAGGCCGCCTCGCGCGCCCTCTCCACGTTATGATCGAGGATCGCCTCGTACATTTCCTTATGCTCGTTGAGAAAGGCGTCCTTGTCGTCGAGAAGGTTATATATCCTCTCGTGCGTCGCGAGGATCAGGTCAAAATTCATCCTTGTAAGGTTTATGAATACGAAATTATGCGTCGCCTCGGCAAGCAGAAGATGGAAGTCAAAGTCTGCCTGCGCGCGCTCTTCGGGGCTGGAAAGAGTCTTTTCCGTCGCCGTTATGACGCGCAGTATCCTTGTGAGATCCGAGGGAGTAGCGCGCATCGCGCTTTCACCGGCGATCGCGGGATCAAGTATGCGGCGAGCCTCCATAAGCTCAAGTATGGCGGAATCCTCAAGCTGGATCGTGCTGCGGTCCGCGGAGATGGTGCGGGGGTGACGCACAAAGCGCCCTTTACCGGGGATCGACTCGATAAGCCCAAGAAGCTCCATCACACGGAAGGCCTCGCGCAGCGAACTGCGGCTCACGCCGAAAGTATCCATAAGCTGACGCTCCGAAGGAAGCGGATCGCCAGGAAGAATATTGCCCGCGGCTATTTCACCCTTCAGTTTTTCAACCACTTTTTCATAGATTCGAGTTCCTCTTGAAACTGGCGCGTCTATCATTGTGAAAAAACCTCCTTGGTGGACTACCCAGTACACCTTATACTACTTTTTAGGGAAGTTGGCAAGCCTTTTTACGTATTCTAAATAGTCCAATAATTTATGACAATTTACCGCAAACAATGAGTTCAACATATTGTGAACGCAATTAATAACCTTGGTATCAGTAATTTTTCCATGATTTTGGGTGGTTAATTTTATTTCTGCGTACTTATAAACTTTTTGTCCTATTTTAGATATGATATTTTTATTTGCGAAATCTTCACTTATGGTCTGACCGCGTTTTCGTTATGCGGAAAGCACAAATTTCCTGCACTTTCAGTGTGTTTATCGCACAAAGCGGAGTCAAAGACTTCCGTAAAGAGACATTTTGCATTAAACTCTGAACCGTTTAAAAGTTTATATTTTCCGAAGAAAGGGTATCGATGACGGACAAAATTATTTCACAAACTGGACACTCCAAAACAACCTCCAAATCCCTCGCCACGCGGGAGCTGCTCGGCCTCCGCGGCGCGCGGCTCCTCGGCGTGAACCCACCGGTGCGGGACTTCGCCTTCATGGATCTCTGGTCCAAACCGCTGGGCCTTCTTTACCTTCTCCAGAGCCTCAGAGAGCATAACGAGGTCCGTCTGCTTGACTGCATCGCGCAGGCCGCCGACGGAGAAAAGAGCTTCGGGAGGGTGAAGGTCCGAAAGGAAGAGATCGGGAAACCCGAAGTTTACCGCATGATACCGCGAAGATACAGCCACTTTGGTCTGACCAAAAGTGAAATAATATCATTACTTGAGAGGCAGGAGCGCCCCGATTACATCCTTCTCACCTCGGCGATGACCTACTGGTACCCCGGCGTGAGCTGGGCAATCGGCGTATTAAAGGAGATATTTCCGCAGAGCCCCGTGGTACTTGGCGGCATATATGCCAGCCTCTGCCCGGAGCACGCGGCGGGACTCGGGGCCGATTACATCATTGGAGACCGCTGCGAGCCGGAGGCGCCCTATCCTGCGATGGACCTCTACGGCAGGCTGTCCTACGGCGTGGTCATGACCTCCTTCGGCTGCCCCTTTTCCTGCCGTTACTGCGCCTCAAACGTATTGTGGCCGCGATACCACCGGCGAAGCCTCGAAGAGGTCCTGCTCGAGATCGGCTTTCAGGCCGCCCTGGGCGCAAAAGATTTCGCCTTCTACGACGACGCGCTGCTGCTGGATAAAGAAAATTTCTTTTACCCTCTGTGCGACAAGATCATGGCGCGCTGGGATGGCGGGCTGCGCCTCCATACCCCAAACGGCCTCCATGTACGTCAGATAGACGCGGAATGCGCCCGTATTCTTTACGAGAGCGGCTTCAAGACCATCCGCCTGTCGCTCGAAAGCATCGATCCGGGAGTGGCGCGCGACAGCTCCGGCAAGGTGGCGCGCGGCGAATACGCCGCCGCGGTAAAAAACCTGCTTGCGGCGGGATATGATACAAAGGACTGCGAGACCTACATCCTGCTCGGACTTCCCGGACAGGATCCCGCCTCCGTCCGGGATACGATAAATTTCGTCCACGACCACGGGGGGACGCCAAAGCTCGCGGAATTCTCCCCCATTCCCGGCACGCCGCACTTTGAAGCGGCGGCGGAAAAGCTGCCTGAATTGAGAACCGAGCCTCTGCTGCAGAACAATTCCGTCTACTGCTCCTATTTCTCAAAAGACATCACGCCGCAGGAGCTGCAGGAGCTGAAAGATATGGCAAGAAGTAAGAGTAACTGACGCCGCCTACCGCCCACAGACGGCAAAGGCTAAAATAACGTGAAACACAAAAACGCCGCCCTGTCATGAAAAAGCGGCAGCGGCGGCGCAGTCTCCGCAAAGTTATAAAAACGGATGCGAATACAGCCGAAAGGCGTCCATCATCGTCGGAATAAAAAAGACGATATTGGCGGCGGCAAGCGCCATAGCGAGAAGGCTCCAGACAGCCGGTCCCCTATACCTGCGGGCTGAACAGGTCACTACCCACGAAACGACGACAATGAGAATAAAATCAAAGACATACGAACAGAGATAATACAGCTCAGGACGCACGCCCTTGGAGACAAACAGCCATAAAAACCTGAATATATAACCGCGGACATGCGGATTCAGCAGTACACCCACGAGCCAGAAGGCAGCGGGCAGCGGTATCTGCCAGTCGGAGGCATCACGCCGCTCCCCGCCGGCCACCGTACCGTACGAAAGCGTTCCGGAGCCGGGACGCTGCTGGCCGGTCAGCCATTTATCGCCTCCGCCGCCCACAATACGTAACGCTGGCTTACCGAAAGAACTATTATCCACTGTGTTCTGTGCGGGAACCTCTCCGCCGTGGCCATCCGCGCCATATTTGCCGTAATATGACATATCCCCAGCCTCCGTTCTTTAATGAAAAACTGCGGCCAGAGTAACATCCTGGGGAAAATCAGTCAACGGAAACCTCCCGTCCAATGCGAAGCCTAGGCCAGCTTCCTCCATAGATATGCCTCATAAGCCGCTCCCGCTAAGATGAAGACGACGACGGCGCGAAATCCGGTCACCGGATCGGTGAAGCCGCTGATATAAGAGGTCGTCAGCGGCACAAGCGCAAAATCAAAGGCTACCAAAAACCACGTCAGGGCGATCGCCTGCGGCTGCAGCCGCAGGGGCGCGTTGTCAGAGACAAGCGCCAGATGCAGCGGGAAGCCAAAACCCATGCCGACACCGAAGACGACCCCCAAGAGCATCAGCGAACCGCGGCTGGGGCTGATCGAGGCAAAAAGCAGCATGAGCGACATTCCGGCAATGATCGGCACCGAGAGCCTCCTGCGCGGATAGCGGTCAAGCACCTTACCGAGAAAGAGGCGTACCAGCACGCCGATCACAGCATTGCTCGAGAGAAAATAGGAGGCCATCAGACCGTAGCTGGAGGTCATCGAAGCCATAAAGGCGGAGGCGGCGTCCGTCAATGAAAATAGGAACATCGAAAAGAGCGCCAGAGACAACTCCGGTATCTTCAGGCAGTCCCCGATGCCCCGAAGGGGATTCACCGCCGCGTGTGAGGAGTCGAGGACGACATCCTCGGTGTTGAGGACAAAGACAGTCAGAAAGGCCATCGCGGAGGTCAGCAAAACGGGAATGATAATATAAAGGGTAAAACAGCCGTGCGCCAGCAGCCAATCCGCAATCGGCACGATCGTCATCATCGGCGCCAGTCCGCCCGCCATGATCAGCGAAAAGGCCAAACCGCGCTCCCTCTCCTCAAAGGCCATGGACTGGTAGGTGGCAAGGGATATCTGCGAAAAGGCGGTCCCCACGCCGAGCAGGAAGCGCGCGGCAAAGGCGCTGCAGAAGGAGCTCCCCGCAAGAACGATCCAGACTGAGGCGGCCACCGTAGATATGCCGCCGATGACAAACAGACGCTTAAAGCCGCTGCGGACAAGCACGTTGCCGAGCAAAAGGCGGAAAATAAGCGTGGCAAAATAAAAGGCGGAGACAAGCAAACCCGACTGCGCCGGCGTAAATCCCACGTTGGCGTAATAGATCGGCAGCAGATAAGAGACGTTGGAATAGCCGAACATCAGGAAAAAGCCCGCAGCGAGAAGAACTATCTTTTTATTTTTACCCTGCGTTCCCCCGCCGCTGAAAATCATACGCACAGCCCCCGATCTCTGCCGGATATCCTTTCGTTTATTTTACATTAAATATCCCTTCCGCGGAGGAGACGATAAAATTCATCCGCGGCACTATAAAATGTCGATAAACAAAGCTAAAACTTGGCATGCTTCCTGCGCATGTTGCACAGTTACATCAATTAGAATTTATTCTTAATTTAAAACAATCACACTATATTGACAAAAGATTCTAAGTATATATAATCTAGGTCAGCTGTCCCAGTTTTAAATACGGGTTATATGCCCCGATTTTAATCCGAGGAGGAAGTTTGATGAGCCTGCCTTCAAAAGTTATGGCGTTAGTCGAAGTACTTCTGGAAACAGACGACAATATTGGAATCAGAGAACTTGCTCTGAGGACAAATATCTCGAAAAGTACGGTTCAACGAATATTAGATTCTCTTGAGGAAAACGGCTGGGTCACACAGGACGCGAAAACACTCAATTACAGAATAGGATTCAAGCTTTTAAGCATGACAAATTCGTGGCGGCTGCGCCTCGAACTCACAAGACATTCCCATGATGAAATGGTCCGGCTATGTGAAGAAAGCCGTCAGACAGTCCTATTGCTGGTACAGGATGGTTATCGTGGAATTTGCCTTGATAAGGTAGAACCGGAAAGAACCATAAAGCTTGTCGCCGAAATGGGCAAGGTATTCCCACTTCATGCCGCCGCCTGCGGAAAAATTTTGTTGGCTTACGCGCAGCCAAGCCTGCAAAACCACATTCTAGAGTCGACACTTGAAACTTACACACCACTTACGATCACGGATTCAAAAGCTCTCAAGCTGGAGATAGAGAGAATACGCGCCGAGGGCAAGGCTATCAGCGTCGAAGAAATGACATATGGGGCGGCGGAGATAGCCGTCCCTCTATTCAACTCCGACGGCAGCCTGATAGCGGCACTGAGCATCGCAGGCCCTAAATTCGACGTAGAACCCAAACTGACTTCTCTTGAGTCATTATTGAGATTATCGGCTGACACTATCGTAAAACAATTGATCAACGACAGAAAAAATAACTGCGACTAAAACATAGAGGGAGGAAGGTACAAATGGAAACCCTACTGGAAGCCCGAGCTTTATCCATAAATTTTGGAGGGTTAAAAGCGGTTGAAAAAGTCGATCTGGATGTCAGGGAAGGAGAGATAATGTCTCTGATAGGTCCTAATGGCGCAGGGAAAACAACTTTTTTTAATCTTGTAAGCGGTTTTTTAAAACCTACTTCCGGGACGGTATCTTTTGACGGCCATGATATAACTGGAAAAGAACCGTATGAAACGGCAAAGCTGGGACTTGTCCGGACGTTTCAGAAGACTAACATCTTCGCTGACGTTACCGTAGCCGACAGCATAAAGATCGGCTTCAGCCAACACCGGCACGCAAATATCATTGATATCTTATGGAACGGGCCTGTATCCAAAAAAGAAAATATTGAGACACAGAAACAAGCAGACGAAATTTTAGAGTTTTGCGGACTTTATGACTGGAAAAACTTTTTAGTTAAAAACATCCCGTACGGGAAACAAAGAATGCTGGCGGTAGCTCTAGCTCTGGCGACATCTCCAAAATTACTGCTCCTTGATGAACCAGCCACCGGTCTTAACCCCGCGGAGACAAAAGAACTTATAGATATCATCCTAAAAATAAGAAATGAACGAAAAGTTACCGTGTTTCTGATCGAACATAATATGAATCTTGTCGTTTCTATCTCGGACAGGCTTGCCGTTCTCTGTTATGGAGAGAAACTCACTGAAGGCGTTCCCAGTGAGGTGGCAAAAGATCCCAGAGTAATAGAAGCATATTTAGGAAGGGGGTTCCGGCAAAATGTTTCTTAGCGTTAAGAATCTTTGCGCTGGATATGGGAGGATAGAGGCTTTACATGACATTACCATTGAGGCGGAAAAAGGCTCTATCGTGACGTTGATCGGAGCAAACGGAGCCGGAAAAAGTACCTTCATGATGTGTCTGTCTGGTGTTTTAAGACCGACCTCCGGCACTATAGAATTTAACGGACAGTTTATCCAGAATATGCATCCAGAAAAAATCGTAGCCGCCGGCCTATCCCAGTGCCCGGAGGGTAGAAGAGTATGGCCAAAGATGACGGTCCAGGAAAACCTTGAAATGGGCGGCATTTCCGTTAAAGATCCCAAAGTTATATCCGATCGCCTGGATATGGCTTTTACAAATTTCCCCATCTTGGCGGAACGTAAGAAACAGCTGGCCGGCAGTTTGAGCGGCGGAGAGCAGCAGATGCTGGCGATCGCCAGAGCTCTGATGTCCGAGCCTAAGCTGCTGCTGCTCGATGAGCCATCGCTTGGCTTAGCGCCGATAATAGTTGAGAAAGTGGTAGACATCATCAAAAAGATACGCGATAACGGTACATCGGTTATATTGGTCGAACAAAACGCTTTCATGGCCCTCTCCATCGCAGACTACGCCTACGTTCTGGAAACCGGACGAGTAGTTCTTTCCGGCAATGGGCCAGATCTTTTAAAAGACGACAATGTGCGGAAATCCTACCTCGGAGTGTAGGATAAAAATATATGGAGGTGTTTTTGTAATGAAAAAGTTGTTCTCGTACCTGATACCAGCCTTGCTTGTTTCTTTGATGTGCGTTTCCACTGCCGGCGCGGCCATTCCCAAAGGCCCCATCAAAATAGGCGTAGTTATGCCAACTACAGGCCCTATCGCCTATGACGGGCGTCTGACCCTTAACGGAATAGAAATGGCCGTCAGTGAGGTGAACAAAGCCGGCGGTATAAAGGGAAACAAAATTGAACTATTTATTGAAGACAGCGCCAATGTTCCGGCAACGGCAGTGGCCGCGATGGAAAAATTGGTCGGTATGCAGAAGGTTACCGGAGTTATCGGAGATTTCGGCAGTTCCTGTACTTTGGCCATGATGGATGTGGCCCAAAGATCACAGACACCTCTGATCACTCCAATCTCACTTGCCCCCAAGATTACCGAGATGGGCAACAAATGGATGTTCCGCGGCTGTGATAACTCCGCAATGATCGCCAAGGCCTTTACGAAATGGGCGGTTAACGACAAAAAGGTAAAGAAATGGGCCTATATCGCCATCAACACGGATTATGGACGCGGTTCGGTCGAAGCTTTCAACGCCGAGCTGACAAAACTGGGTGGGAAGGCCGTATTTACAGAATATTTCAACCAGGGTGAAACAGACTATTATCCGATAGTGACAAAGCTAAAGGCATCAGGAGCCGACGCTCTTTGCCTCTTCGGTGAAACCGTGGACCTTTCGCGCGTAGTGTCTCAGTTTTATGAAATGGGACTGGGAGGAAAGATGCTTGTAATGGATCCCACCAGCGGGACTTTCAATGAAAAGTTTATAGAACTCGCTAAGAAAAACGCCAACGGAATAGTCGGTGCCAGCCGCTTTGTCGCCAGCATACCAACGCCGGCGGCAAAAAAATTCACCGCGGACTATAAGGCTCTGTACAAAATCAATCCCGAAAAGTACGCGCAAGCGGGATACGATTGCATGAAAATGCTCGCTACAGCTATTGAAAAGGCAGATTCTACGGATAGGAGCAAAGTCCGCGACGCACTGGCGGCGATAAAATATGAGGGTCCGCAGGGTAAAGCCCACTTCGACGCTAAAAATCAGCTTCAGATCAGTGAATATATAGTTGCGGTCAACGATGGCAATATCGTCGTCATAGCCGGACCTATATCAGGCGAATAAGTAGTTTTAGAGAGATTTTTAATAAGGGCTGTGCACAAAACAGCTGATGCCTGTTTCCACAGCCCTTGCACATCCGGCTCTTGAAATTAAGGAGTGAAGCGCAATGATGCTGACTGTTTTTCTTCAACAAACGCTGAACGGGATCATACTGGGTTGTATTTACGCGTTAATCGCCTTGGGACTTTCCCTTATATTCGGAATTCTGGAAACCGCTAATTTCGCGCATGGAGAATTTTACATGATAGGCGCCTTTATCGGCTTTTTCAGCACGTCATTATTGGGAATCCCTTTTTTCATCTCTATTCTGGTCGCCATGACCGGAATGGGATTGTTAAGTGTGATCATAGAACGTGCGGCATTCAGGCCAATTGTGGGAAAACCGCTCATAAACAGCATGCTCCTCTCTTTTGGCCTCTCAACGGCTTTGGCTAATCTGGCACTCTTTCTCTTCAAAGCTGACCCCAGAAAAATCGAGTCCGGGTTAAATGGGATACACTTCGACATCATGGGAGTATTTATGACGGGAGAAAGGCTAGCTATATTAGTATTATGTATAATATTAGTATGCCTGCTCTCCTGGTTTATACAATATACAAAAACAGGCAAGTCTATGAGGGCTGTGGCTCAAGACCGCACCGCTGCTGAATTGGCTGGTATTAACGTCCGCCGTATCTATTCCATCACCTTTGCCATAAGCGGTGCGCTGGCCGCCGCCGCAGGAACAATGGTCGGGGCAATGTTTTTTGTACAGCCGGACATGGGGCTCGCCGTTACCCTCAAATCTTTTGTAATCATCATTCTGGGGGGCATTGGACAGATAAAAGGCGTAATTTTCGCCGCGATTCTTATTGGGCTTGTCGAAAGCCTTGGCGGAGGTTTTGTAAGCTACGCATACAAAGACGCATATCCTTTTATACTAATGATTCTGCTCTTCATATTTAAACCAGAAGGACTAGCCGGAGGCGGTAAATAATGAACAAAACGACAAAATACCTGCTTATACTTGCCGCTGTTCTTGTATTGCTTATACTGCCACATCTATTCACGATGGACTATTATCTGCATATCTTTGTTATGTCGGAGATATATGCAGTCCTTGCTCTGTCCTTAGCGCTGATCGTGGGTTTTTCCGGTCAGGTATCGATGGGACACGCCGCATTCTACGGTATCGGAGCCTACATTTCAGCGATCCTCAGCACAAGGTTTGGACTGTCGTTTTGGATAACATTCTGGCTCTCAGGTATAGCCGCCGGTATCGTTTCCTATATTATTGGAAAACTCGTACTTCGGCTCAAAGGGCATGTATTGGCCATCACAACAGCTTTCTTCTGCGTTCTGGTTAATGTGATAATGGTCAACTGGATACCAGTTACCAATGGCCCGATGGGCATCGCGGGGATACCGCGTCCCACGCCGATAGATATCTTTGGATTAAGGATACCCTTTGAAACACGTATGCACTATTACTATCTGGGGCTTGTCTTTGTGGCCGTCGTGTCATGGTTTTTTTATAGGATCACGACATCTAGGCTGGGAGACAACCTGATAGGGGTCCGGGAAAATGAAGAGCTTGCCAAATCTCTGGGAATAGACACCATGAAAAACAAGGTCTTCAGTTTTGCGGTGGGCGGGGCGCTGGCTGGTCTGGCAGGTTCTTTCTACGCTCACTACATATTATTCATCAGCCCAGTAACGTTTACAATCGGTGAATCGATCAATATACTCGTAATGGTGATTTTTGGTGGGATGAGTACCCTCTTGGGACCAATCTTCGGCGCTATCTCTTTGACGATACTGCCTGAATTTCTACGAATGGCGGGAGCGCTGCGATTGGTAATATACGGCATCGCGTTGGTATGTTTCATAATATGGCTCCCACAGGGAGTATGGGGAAGTTTGAAAAATTGGTGGATAAATAAAAAAACCGCGGTAAAACCTGAATAAAATTCAAAAGGAGAAAGGAGTTTCGCAATAAACTCCTTTCTTTTTTTATTTTACTACGCCTTCCCCTGCGACTTCAGATACTCCAGGCTGTGGTTATACATATACTCCATCGGCGGCTCGATGCCGAGCCAGAGGCGCATCTGCTCCGCCGCCTGGTAGGTGTTCATCCAGAGGCCGGAGAGAGTCCGGCAGCCGCGGTCCGCGGCCTCGCGCAGCAGCTTCGTCTCCACCGGCACGTAGACGACGTCGGCCACTATGTGGTGCGGCTTAAGGAGGTCAGGGTCGAAGAGTATCTCGTCGACCTTCGGGTACATTCCCACCTTCGTCGCGTGGATTATCACGTCGTACCTTTCAAGCGCCGCCGCGATGCTCTTCTCCGTCATCTCGCCGATGGTGCAGACAAAGGGGAAGTGCCGGTCTACGCGGTCGAAGAGGGTCTCGGCGCAGAAATAATCCTTCGCGATACAGAGCGACTTGATGTCCTTCGCCCCCTCCATCGCGAGGGCGCAGGCAATCGCCGTCCCCGCGCCGCCCGCCCCGAGGATGAGATAATTATGGTCGGGGATCTCAAGCCCAAGCTGCTTTTGAAGCGAGAGGACGAAGCCGGTCCCGTCAGTGTTGTGGCCGATCTTTTTGCCCTCATCGAAGACTATCGTGTTGACGACCTCCGTGAAGCGCGCCGAATCCGCCAGTCCGTCGAGGTATTTATGCACCTGCGTCTTGAAGGGCATCGTCACGCCGGAACCGGCGTAGTGAAAGTTTTCAAGATTTGCCACCACCGGCTCGAGCTGGTCCATTGAAAGCTCGAGCGGCACATAGAGCGCGTCGATTCCCAGCTTCTGATAGACACTGTTGTGCATGAAGGGGGCCGCGCTCTGCCCCAGCGGGCTGCCAAGCAGGCCGAAAAACTTCGTATTTACCGAGCTGTTGAATATTTCCTGTTTATCCATCTTGATTGCATCTCCTTATATTAGAGCAGCGCAAGGCTTATCGCCGGTATAAATGTGATCAGCAGCAGCGAGATGAGGAAGGCTACGATAAAGGGAATCGCCTTTCTCGCGATCGTCACCACCGAAATACCCGTCATCGAGCTGGCGACGAAGAGGTTGATACCCATCGGCGGCGTCACGAAACCTATCGCGAGGTTGACGACCATGATGATACCGAAGTGGATGGGGTCCACGCCTATCTGCTTTACGAGCGGCAGCAGGATCGGCGTCAGTATCAGGATCGCGGGCGAGGTGTCGATCACCATGCCAACGACAAGCAGGAAGAGGTTTATTACGATGAGGATGGCTATCTTCGAGCTCACGAGGCCGGTGATCATCATCGCGATCGTCTGCGGCGCCTGCATGATCGTGAGGACGCGTCCGAAGGCCATCGCGCCGGCGAGGATGAAGGTTATCGGGCCGTAGGTGACCACAGCCTCGACAAAGGCGGAGACGACATCCTTAAAGGTCATCGTCTTATAGACGAAGCAGCAGACGATGATAGCGTAGACCACGGAGACGCAGGCCGCCTCGGTGGGGGTCGTCACGCCGCCGTAGATGCCGCCTAGGATGATGACCGGGGTCATAAGCGCCCAGAAGCTCTTGGAGAAGATATGCCAGAGGCCGTTCTTACGCAGCTCATAGCAGTACGCGGCGAGCTTTTCCTTGTCTTCCCCGTGCTTCCAGCAATAGTAGCAGGCGTAGGCCATAAGGCAGAAGCCGATGAGAAGCCCGGGAAGAATGCCTGCGATGAACATCGCGCCCACCGACACCCCCGAAGAGAGTCCGTAAAGAATGAAGGGGATCGACGGCGGGATGATGACACCAAGACCGCCGGCTGTGGCGACGAGCGCCGTCACAAAGGTCTTGTCATATCCGAGGCTGACGAGAAGCGGGATCGACATCGCGCCGATCGCGGCGACCGTCGCGGGGCCGGAGCCCGATATCGCGCCGTAAAAGAGGCAGGTGACGACGACCGCGCAGGGCAGGCCGCCCGTCTTGTCTCCCGCGAAATAGGAGAACATATTGAAGAGCTTGTCCGAGACACCGCCCCTGGCCATGATGATGCCGGACAGGACAAAGAGCGGCACCGCGATAAACGGTGTGGAGTCAACACCGCCAACCATCTGGCGGACGATAAATTCGATCTTGGCGGGGAACATCGGGTTGAGGAAGTGTGGGACCATCGCCGAAATTCCCATCGTGATGCCGACGGGAACGGTGACAGCGAGGCAAATCGCAAATACCGCAAATACATATCCTAACATCTTATCCTACCTCCCGTTCCTGAGTTCGGCGGCGTTTATAAAAACCTGCTGCGCGCACCTGACGATCCCCAGGGCGAAGCCGACGACAGACGATCCGTAGATGATCCACATGGGAACGAGCAGCGCGGGGCTTGTCTGTCCGTTATTGATGAGCGTCTTCGTCACGCCTATGGCTCCCTTGAGCCAGTAGGCGAAAACTGCGATTATAAAAACATTTACCAGTATCAGCAGCACCCTGCACGCCTTTTCCGAGAGCACCGTGAGCAGGATGTCGATGCGGATGGAGCTCTGGCGCTTGATGCAGAGGCCGATGCTTATGAAAGCCGACCATATAAAGAAAAACCTTGTGATCTCCTCGGCCCATGAGGGGGAATCATTGAAGATATAGCGCATGATGACCGAGTATGAGATGATCGCGGTGATGAGAAAGAGCAGTATGGCCATTATCGTCTCTTCCAAATGATCATTTACCCACTTGAGCATTCCATTTCCTCCTTGTTCTTTTCCTGTCCGTTCTCTCCGGCGCCGGACCCAAAGAGGGCCGGAAGCTTGCCGAAAAATCAGCTGACTCCCGGCCCCCTGTCAGATTTAGCGAATTCTATCCGCGAGGGATAATCCTATTTTGAGGCTTCCTTCACCGCGTCCTGGAGCTTTTTCACAAGATCCGCCCCGACCGCCTTGCTGATATTGTCATAGACGGGCTTTGACTTCGCCTGCATCTCGCCAAGCAGCTTCTCGTCGAGCTTTATTATCTGAACGTTGTTCTTCTTGAGAATGGCCACCCGGTCGGCGTGGCGCTTGTCGGCCTGCTCGCGGCCCCAGGTGATGACCTCGCGCGCCGCGTCGCGGACAAGTTTCTGCTCCTCCGGCGTCAGCTGGTCATAGATGTTTTTGCTCATGATGATCGTGATCGTATGGAAAAGGTGGTTGGTATCTATCACATACTTCTGCACCTCGTAGAGCTTCGTCGCGACGATGACCTCGTAGGGATTCTCCTGTCCCGTCACCGTACCCTGCTGCAGCGCGAGATAAAGCTCGCTGAAGGGGAGCGGCGTGGGGTTCGCGCCGAGCGACTGCCAATACTGGACATGATACTTATTCTCCATCGTGCGGAGCTTGAGCCCCTTGAAGTCCTCTATTTTGTTGATCGCCTTATTCGAGGAGAGGACGCGGAAACCCTGGTCTCCGAAGCCGAGCATGACGATCCCGGCCTTCGCGTACTCGGGTTCGATATCCCTCTGGAACTTGTCAAGCGCGGCGCGCGCCACCTTTTTGTTCGGGAAGAGGTTCGGAAGATCAAAGACGGCGGCCTTCGGCACAAAGTTAACCTGAGGGGCGGTGTTCTGCACCACAAAGGCGAGCTCGCCGTTCTGGCAGCTCTGGGTGATCTCACGGTCGGAGCCGAGCTGTGAGTTCGGGAACGTCGCAACCTTAAAGGCTCCCTTTGACTTCGCCTCAAGCACCTCTTTAAGTTTCTGCGTCATGAGTCCAGTTATGGTGTCATCCGTGGAGTCGTTCGCAATGGCAAATTCTTTCGGAGCGGCCGTCGCCGCCGCCGCAAACAGCATGATACATAATACCGCGGTAAGTGTTGTAAGCTTTTTCATCTATTACACTCTCCTTTTTTATCCGCCCCACTCCTGGGATACGGTTATAGCCAATTATTTAATTCCATTAAATGGAAAAATTATCTAATTACCGGAAACATCTATACAATACCGCCTATTGAAAGCCCTGTCAATATACCAAATCTAAAACAATATATTTTTATATCATCAAAAATTCTTTTAAAGCTAATAAAAAGGTCATGTTCTCCATTCAAATGTTAGAAATAACAAAATATACCTTCTATAAAATAGGAAAAAACTTACCCCGCCTATTTTTCTCTTGAGTTTTAAAAATATATAAATTTGATAATAGAATACCAAATATGATAGAATATATCATTGTACATATCCAGAGAGACTATTATCTATAGAGGTGACCGAAGATGCTCACAGTATACGGCAGTATGCAGTGCCCAAAGACCGTCAAGATCCTCGGCGGCTGCCGGGAAGAGGGAATAGAGATTGAATACAGGGATATCTCCGACTCCCTGAAGCACCTATGGGAGTTTGTCGTCATACGCGACGGCGAAGAGGCGCTGGCGGCCGCGAAAAAGAACAGGCGGCTCGGCATCCCCTGCGTCATCTTTGAAAACGGCGCCATGTTTGACGGCGGCGAGGAGCCCTTCGACTTCACCGCGGTCATGAGGCGGATCAGGGAGAACATATAAAAAGACCGGCAGACCTTCCTCAGTCTGCCGGTCTTTATATATTTGGCGCGGATTCGCGGGCAGAGGCTTCAGAGCCTCTCTCCGTTCTGTTTGAAGAGGTCCACGATCACCGAGAAGTGGCCGCCGATACAGCCGAGGGCCTTTTTCGCGTCGGAGTTCCAGAGCGCGTCGATAAGTTCTTTGTGTTCCCCAAGGATGATATCGGGTTCGCGGCGCGGATATATCGAGTGCATGACGAGGCGCGTCATATCTTCGCGTATCTTCTGCCACATCAGGTTCAGCGTCGAGAGATTCATAAACTGGATTATCGTCGTGTGAAACTCCATATCGTATTTCATAAAATCGATCGGAGAATTCTTCGCGGCCTCCATCTCGTTATAGACCGCCGCCAGCTGCCCGGCGAGCACCTGGGGTTTGCCCTCCTCGATGATCTTCCTGATCGCGAAGGGCTCTATCATCTCGCGCAGTGTAAAAAGCTCGAGGATCTTTGCTATCGTTATCTCGGAGACGACGGCGCGGCGGCGCTCCTCCCAATCCACCCAGCCCTCCTGCGAGAGACGCTTCAGCGCCTCGCGCACCGGCGTGCGGCTGACGCCGAACTCGTCGGCAATAGAACGCTCCATGAGAATACTGCCCGGCATAAAGTCGCCGTTTATTATCTTGTCCTTGATGGCCTCGTAAACGGAGCTGGAGAGATTCTGCTCTCTCTTGTGCCCGCTGTCGTTCGGATTAAGCCCAGTCATCACAACACACCCTCGTCAAACATAGTCCTCCGCCCAGTCCTCAAAAAAATAAATATATCGCTTTTATAACACCATACATCGGACAGTGCGGGAATATTTTCTACCGCAGATATATTATCACACTTTATCATATTTTCCGGCGGCGTTTTATGCCGTCTGCCCATATCCTGCCGCTCCGGCCTCCGAGCCGGAGTCCAGCGACGCTGCCCTGATTTCTCGCCGTGTAAGGCAAAAACAAAACCCCAAGCCCCTTGATGCCGGGTCAGGCGCAGGCGGATTCGCCGCCGAGGGGGCAAAAACTGGAAAACTGCTTGACAAAGAGCGGAGCCAGGCCATATATTATATAATAGTAATTTTACCTATTTATTCTTTGCGTGATTTACCTATTTTAACATCTCAAAGAAGGAGGGCGATACATTATGTCGCCGTGTGATAGCCGTCAGCAATTGAATTTATTTAACTTTGACTCACCCCTCCCCGTAAATTTACCCGGGTTCATTTAAGCCGCCGCTCGCGGCTGCTGCTTCTCTTTGTTTTAACCATCTTCATCCTCGCCGCCCCCGGACCGGCACGCGCCGATTTCAATGATTTGAAAAAGGACGGCGACGGCTATTACATCATCGCCACCTCGACAGACCTTCTTGAATTTAACGCAGGCATCAGCGACGACCGCATACCGCTCTCTGCCAACGCGCGCCTCACCGCCGACATCGACCTCACGAAGGCGGACGGGAATCCTACGGAGTGGAAACCCATCGGCTATGATATAGACCACGACTACACCGGCATCTTCGACGGCATGGGCCATACCGTCAAGGGCTACAAGATAACGGAAAGAGCCGACGAGATAGGATTCTTCGGCGTCGTCTACGGCGAGGTGCGGGGGCTCACCGTCAGCGGAGATATAAATATCACGACTGATAAATCCAAGGCCCAAGCGGGCGGCGTCGCGGGATACAACGGCGGCACGATAGAGGACTGCGTAAACGCCGGCTCACTGACCGTCTCCGCAGATGACGTCCAAACGGGCGGCATCGTGGGATACGAGTACTACGGCACGATATCAAACTGCGTAAACAGGGGCAATATTACCGGCTCCCACGACGACAACGCTAAAACCGGCGGCATCGTAGGAAATAGCAACTTCGGCAAGATATTAAACTGCAGTAACGACGGCAATGTCACCAGCAGCGGATACGCCGGCGGCATCATAGGATACGGCCAAGGCAACACCGACTACAAAATATTAAACTGTCGCAACGCCGGCGAAGTCATCAGTACCAGCGGCAACAATCACACCGGCGGCATCGTGGGATACAGTTATTGTTACACAATATCAAACTGCATTAACAACGGCAAGATCTCAAACTCCGGCAGCGGATTCACCGGCGGCATCGCGGGGTACAGCGAGCATAGTAGCACAATATTAAACTGCCTCAACAGAGGCACGGTCCTCAACAACTACTACGCCGGCGGCGTCGCGGGATGCAAAAGCGCGGGAAACTACAGCAGCACAATATCAAACTGCGGCTGGCTGAAAACGAATGAAATCAATCAAAATATCAACGGTGTAGGAAATGACTGCAGTGACAAAGGCACCTTCATACTTGACAATGAGGATAAGGTAAACAAAAGCGTCGTCGCCCTCAGCGCAGACATCTCGGAACACGCCCTCAATAACGGCGATAAGGCGACGATCAGCTTCTCCACACTGTACGGGGATCAGAAAAAATTCAGCGATTACGTGAACAACATCGACGTGAAGATATCCGACCCCGATATACTCTCATACGAAGTAAGCGGCGACAGCGTCATTCTCACCGCCAAGGCCAAGGGCGGCACGAAGCTCGCCACCACCACCGCCACCATCTTCGTGGATTTTTACGCGACGGACTTCAGTGATACAAATAATCTGCCGCCGTTAGACGAGTTTACACAGCTGAGCTTCACCTTCGGCGTCACGGTCACGAACACGACAAAGGTCAGCGGCGTCACCATCACAAGCCATGATATCAGTATCTATAAGGGCGAATGGGCACAACTCACGGCCGCCGTGGAGCCTCCCGAAGCGGCCAACCTGAAGGTCTCCTGGTCAAGCGACAACCCCGACGTCGTATCGATCGACAAGGATTCTGGCGAAATGCGGGCAATCGCCGTGGGCAGCGCCGATATAACCGTGACCACCGAGGACGGCGGTGATGACGGGCGACAGCGCACGGATACCCGCACAGTGACGGTCAAGCCCGCAAACGTCGCCTCCGTCGATATCTCGCCAAAGAGTTTATCCATCGACATGAACGACGAGGGACGTACATACGAACTCACGGCCACCGTCTCCCCCGACAACGCCGACTACGGCCAGGTTGACTGGACAAGTTCAAATGAGAAGGTGGCCGTCGTATCGCCTGACAAGAACGACGCGAAGGCGCTCACGGCATATGTCACGCCGGTCGGTAAAGGCAAGACGAAGATCACGGCGAGCGTCGGCGACGTCAGCGCGGACTGCCTCATAACCGTCATCCCCGTATGGGCCGAGAGCGTAACGGTATCACCCGACATCCTCACACTCGAGGCTGGCAAAAGCGCGAAACTCTCCGCTCTGGTCGGCCCGGAGAAGGCCACCGACAAGAGCGTAAGCTGGAAGAGCGGCGATAAAAATATCGCCACCGTCAGCGAAAATGGCGAAGTATTCGCCCATAACCCCGGCGGCCCCGTCCTCATCACCGCCATCGCCAACGGCGCGAAGGACGGAACGGATGGCACGGATGTAAGAGCATCCTGCTCCCTCACCGTCACCGCTCCCCCGGTGCCGGTGGCGTCGGTGAAGATATCCCCCGAGGGCGCGGCGATAAAGGTAGGCGAGAGCTTCCAGTTTACCGCAAAAATACTGCCGGAGAACGCCGACAATAAGGGCGTCACCTGGAAGAGCGGCGACGAAAAGGTCGCCACAGTTGACGCCAACGGTAAAGTGACGGCCGTCGCGGTCGGCTCCACCGCTATCACCGTCACGACCATTGACGGCCTGAAGACCGCCGAGGCCACCGTCTCCGTCAACAAGGTCTACAGCAGCGGCAGCGGCTGTGCCGCGGGCGTAGGGACGCTGGCACTCTTCGCGCTGATACCGCTCTGGCTGCGGAGAAGGAAAAGGTAATATAAGAGAGGCAAAGAAAGAAAAGTAACAGGCAAATGACGATAGGAGGGGGCGCGGGCGAAAGGCCCGCGCCCCTTATCATAGGCGCAGTCCGCCGCGCCCCAGCCAACCCCAAAAGACACCGCTCCCCGGGGCAAGCCCTGGGGACGGAATAAAGACAAACCACCGTTTATTATTATCCAATCGAAGATAAATCGGGGCGGAAAAGAGATAAATTGCGGTTTAGCAAAGATTTTGCCCTTAAAGGCGCCCTCTCAGAGGGAGCTGGCTCGGCGATGTTTTTTCGCCGAGACTGAGGGAGAGTTGACCTTCGGTTCTCCCGCGGCTTTTGCCGCGGACTCTGTTTGGCGCGGAAACCGCGCCAAACAGAGCAACACTCCTTCCGTCTCGCCGCAAAAACGGCGGCGATCCACCTTCCTCAGAGAGGAAGGCTTTAAGAAAAAAACCGCAATTTATCGTTCAGTATTTTGAAGCTATTCTGTCGTTTGTCCCCTTTTTGCCGCTCTGGCCTCAGAGCCGGAGACCAGCGGCTTCGCCCTGTTTTCACGACACGCAAAAGCTAAAACAACACCCTGAAGAATCCGGATTCCGGGTCAAGCCCGGCATGACAAACAAAAACAAATCCCCATTTATCTTCTTTCCGCCGATTTTTCTTGATGCGTTTGTCCTGCCCTTATGCTTATCATCACACACACAATGGTATATAATCCCACGGTACGGGAATAAAAAATCTCTCTCCCGTATTTCTGCCGCAGCGCAGAGGGATTGGAGTGTTATGCCGTGGGAACGGCTTTAGAGCGCGCTTTCGCCTCGATCTTTATAATAGTACTCGGATATTTTCTGAAACGCGTCGGCCTCTTCGGTAAGGATGATTATGACGTGGCGGCGAAGATCTGCATGAACGTCACGCTGCCCGCGGCTATCATCACCGGCTTCGGGAGCTATGAGCAGGATTATTCCCTCTTTATCGTCGTTCTGCTCGGGGCGCTCTGCAACGCGGCGATGATCGCCGCCGCCTGGTTCATCACCGCGCGCTCCGCGAGGAAGGAACGGATCTTTCAGCTCTTTGCCCTGCCTGGATATCAGATCGGCACCTTCACGCTGCCCTATATCGGCGGCATACTCGGCCCCTACGGCATACTGGTCACCTGTATGTTCGACATGGGGAACGCGCTCTTCGCCTGCGGCGGCACCTACGCGATCGTATCGGCCTCCCCCGCCGTGGAGGGCGCGGAGAGGCTGCCGGTCAAAGAGCTTATAAAAAGAGTCTTTTCCACCGTCCCCTTTTTGATTTACATCATCGCCATGGTATGGGTCTCCCTCGGCCTCACCGTTCCCGGCTGGCTGCTTGTCCTCGCGGCGCCGATCGGCGCGGCCAACGCCTTCGTAGCAATGTTCATGATCGGAATGATGATCGAGATACGGCTGGGGCGCGGCGAACTGGCGGCGGCCGCCGCGACGCTCGCCATACGCTACGCCGTCTCGGCGGCGCTGGCGCTGTTTTTATATTTCTGCACGCCCTTTCCGCTCGTGATACGCCAGGTGCTGGCGCTCGTCGTTTTCTCGCCCGTCTCCGCGCTCGCGCCGATATTCACCGCCCGCTGCGGCGGGGATATCGGCCTGGCAGGCTTCGCCGGTTCCATATCCATCATCCTGAGCATCGCCGCAATGACTGTCTGCATGATGCTGATGGGGATTTGATTCTTAATTTACAAAGGGCCGCTTAGCGGCGGATGTACGCGGTAAGCGGCCCTTTACGGTCTTTATTTATTTAGGCTGGGGGATGTTGAAGTCTTTCGGCGACTTTTTCGCGCCGCCCGCGTTGTAAATCAGCCAGCTCGCCGTAGATTCGAATTTCTTCGTGAAGTCCGCCGCCTTCTGTCCCGTAAGTCCCATCTTGAAACCACCCGAGTTCGCCACAAACTCCGTGAAACGCGCCTCGTTGTAGGCCTTCGTAAAGGCCTCCGTCAGCTTCGCAACCACATCCTTCGGCGTACCCTTTTTCACGAACACTCCGTAGAAGGGGCCCCACGGCAGGTACTGCTTGTACTCAGGATATATCTCCGTGATCGCCGGCACGTCGGGAAGCTGCGGCACGCGCTCCGTGCGCAGCACCGCGAGCCCGCGCAGGCGGCCCCCCTTGATGTATTCGACCGACGTCGAAAGCGCCAGCGGCATCACCTCCGCGTGGCCGCCCATGACCGCCGTCGCTCCCGGACCGTCTCCGTCAAACTGGATCATGTTGAACTGGATGTCGTGGATGTTCTTCATCATCGCACCCGCCACGTAGGGAAGTCCGCCGGTGCCGGAGGTGCCCATCTTGATCTTGCTGTTTTTCTTAGCCGCCTCGACGAGGTCTTTCATCGTCTTGTAGGGCGTCTCGGGGTTGACGCAGATGACGACGGCGCCCTCGACGGGGATGATGATGGGTTCAAAATCATTAAAGCTGAGGGGAGATAGCCCGAGCACCCTGTAGGTGGCGGGGTTTTCCGCGGCGTAGAGCAGGGTGTAGCCGTCGGCGGGCATGTTGGCGACCATCGTCGTGGCGACCGCGCCCGTGGCGCCGGTCTTGTTCTGCAGGATGATGGTCTTGCCGAGGTATTTTTCCGCCAGCGGCGTGATGGCGCGAGAAACGCCGTCGCAGCCTCCGCCGGCCCCCCACTGGATGATACCCTGGATATTTTTCTCAGGGTAGGCCGCGAGGGCCTCCTGCGCGATAAGAACAGCCATAAGCGCCAACAACAATATTTTTCTCATTTTGTATACTTCCCTTCTTCGGTAATTTTATTTATGTTTCGGTAAATCGTTAAGGAACTTTTCGCAGCCCGCGGCCATCACCTCCACCGGCGGCGTTTCGCCCGTCCAGATACGCACCGCCTCCGCTCCCTGATAGACGAGCATCCACATGCCGTCCAGCGTCCGGCAGCCGCGCGCGGCGGCTTCGCGCAGCAGGCGCGTCTCGCGCGGGTTATAGACGATGTCACAGACGAAGTGGCGCGGCGAGAGCAGCGAGGTATCGAAGGCAAGCCCATCGACGGCGGGCCACATTCCCAGTGAGGTGGCCTGAACGACGATATCGGTATCCGCAAGCACGCGTTCGATACTTGCGTCGTCGAGCGCCATCGCCTCCGCGATGCCGACTCGCCGCGAGTTCATATCGCCGGCGAGGCTCTCCGCCTTTTCAAGGCTGCGGTTCACAATGTAAAATTTCGCGCCGCCGGCGATCGCGAGGGCCGAGGCCACGCCGCGCGCCGCGCCGCCCGCACCGACGACAAGGCATCTTTTGCCGCGCGGGTCGACGCCGCCCCGTTCCCGCAAGGCGCGCACAAAACCGGTGCCGTCCGTGTTGTAGCCGATTTTGCGCCCCTCTTTGAAGAGCACCGTATTCACCGCGCCAGACTCGGAGGCCGAGGGATGCAGCTCGTCCATCAGCTCTTTGACCGCCACCTTATGCGGTATCGTCACATTACAGCCCATGAAACCCATGGCCGCCATTGAGCCGACGATACCGGCCATACGCGAGGGCTCCGCCGGAACGGGGATATAGAGCGCGTCAAGCCCCATCTCCGCGTAGGCGTCGTTGTGCATCACCGCCGAGGCGGAGTGGCCGAGCGGCCAGCCGATGAGCGCCGCCGGCCTGGTATTCGCCGAGATGGGCAGCTCCCTCTTTTTGTAGGCTTTCAGCCCCGCCGCCGCCCTCTCCCGAAGCAGCGCGGCGGCACAGCCGCCATGCTCCGCCGTGCCCTCTCCCCACAAAGCCGCGCCATTGTCCTCCGTCATAACATTCTTTTCCCACATAATGATGTTCTCCTTTCGTAAGCTCTTCCACATAAAACCATGCGCCAGCCGTCAAAGGGCACAAGGCCACCGGCGGCTGAAGATTAAATCTTATTTCAGCCTTCCCATTTGTCTTTGTCTGTCGTATTAGCGGAGGGAAACAAAAAAGACCGCGGCCCCTGCGGGCGGCGGTCTTGAAGTATCTCTCAGATCTTTTACTTTATCAGGTCCGAATCACTTCGCGAAAAACGCCAGAAACCCCGAGGCATCAAACGAGCGGGGAAAAGTAAAAAACCAATAAAAGTAAAAGTTTTTATTTAACAGCGCTTTTCCCATAACGTGAGCCTCCCTCTTTCGCGGACGTGACCGTCTCTTGTTTTTGTGAGGTGAATGATACCGCTGTCATTTGTATCTGTCAAGTATGCAAATGAGCCGCAGCTTACCGTAAACGGCGGAAAAAATAAACTTACTATTATTTTTCCACCTTTTTCTGTACCGTCGCGCAGGCCACCGCGGCCATTATTATCGCGCAGCCAGCAAGCTCGTACCCAGTGGGATAGAGGCCGAGGACGAGCGGCGTTATGATGAGCGCGAAGACCAGCTCAAGCGTGCATATGAGGCTGACCAGCGAGGCGGGGATGCGTTTCAGCGCGTTGAACATGAATCCGAAGCCCAGCAGCCCCGCGCCGAGCGCCGAGTACTGCATCAGCGCGAATACGGCCCCGTCGATCGCCCTGAGGTCGCCCCAGCCCATCAGCACGGACTTTCCGGCGATGAGCATCGCGCCGCCGAAAAGATGCACGTAAAAGAGCTGTATCAGCGGGTTCGTCGCGCCGCCCATCAGTATCCGGCGGGAGACGAGCGTCTGCCCGGAGAGGCCGATCAGCGAGGCAAGCGCCCACAGCAGACCGGCAGGCGAGACGGAGAGCATGCCGCCCTCCTGCCCCATAAATCCGACATAGAGGCCGCCGACGATCATGAAGCCCGCGGCTATCTGCATCTTGGAGGGCTTTTCATGCGTTATGAAGTATGAACCGGCCATCGTCACCAGCGGGAAGGTATAGTGCAGCATAAGCGCCTGGGGCACGGTGAGGTAAAAGCAGGAGACCATAAAGCCGCAGGCGTTCATCACCACCGTCAGAAAGCCGAGAAAAACATAGGTGCGCATGAGGCTGCGCCCGATCCTGTACCACCCCGGCCCGAGGCTGTATCTGAGGTAGAGGGACATCAGGATCACGACGAGCACCGCGCGGTAACACATTACCGAGACCATGCTGACCCCCTGCGTACCGATAAACTTCGCGAGCGGGCTCATACCGCCCCATAGCACGGCGGTGCCCAGAGCCATCATCACGCCGCGTGTGTAGTTATTTTTCATCTTTTCACCTTTTCATCTCTTGAATCCGGCTATAAGTCCCTGCTTAGAGCACAGTTTTATGTAATTTACAAAGCGCACCGCCGCGGGCGGCAGGTAACGGTTGGCGTTGTAGGCCATGTAGAGCGTACAGTGGGCGTCAAAGTCCTCCACCCTCAGGGTGCGGACGCTGAGCTTCTTGAGCGCGTCGGTGACGGCGACGAAGGCCACTCCGAAACCGGCGGAGACCAGAGAAAATATCGCCTCTTCGTCAGGCGCCTCGTAGGCGACCCTGGGCACCACGTCGACGCTCTTCAGCAGGTGTTCCACCAGCCGCCTTAGCCCAGAATCGTCCTCGTAGAGTATGTAGGGATAGGGCTCTATCTCGCGCAGGCAGATACTTTCGCGCTCCGCCAGCGGATGATCGGCGGGAACAATGACCGCCATCTCCTGACAGAACAGGGGGAAGAGCGACAGGTCGGGAACCTCCTTTTCCGTGGTACAGAAGCCGACGTCGAAGAGCCCCTCTTTGAGTCCCGCTATCACCTGCGGCGAATTCAGCTGTTTGAAGTTGAAGATTATCTTTTCGTTCTCTTTGCGGCGCAGAAATTCGCGCGCGAGGCGCGGTACGAAGCCATAGCTCCAGGGAGGATTATAGGCGATGTTGATATCGCCCTCGGTCTCGCTCGCGAGGCGCTTCATCTTTATGTTTATCGTGGTGAGCGAGTCCAGCAGCGGCGTTATCTGCTCATAGTAGAGCCGTCCGTATTTCGTGAGGGAGATGCTGCGCTTTTCACGCTTAAAGAGCGGCACGCCGAGCTCGGTCTCCAGATTGGAGATCGAAATGCTGATCGTCGACTGTGAGATAAGCAGCTCCTCAGAGGCCTTCCTGAAATTGAGCAGGCGGGCTACTACACAGAAATATGTCAGCTGCTGCAGCGTCATGGCGGAGACCCTCCCGGCAAAATAGTACGGAGGCGGCCTCTGAAAGGAGAAGCCGCCTCCGTTATTATAGCCTATTTATGGGCGGGACGCGGAATGCCGAATTTCTCGGGCGATTCCTTCGCGCCGCCGGCGTCATAGAGAAGCCATGCGCTGACCGACTGGTTCTGGTTGATGTATTTGCGCGCCGCCTCTCCGGTGAGGCCAAGCTTCACGCCGCCCATCGTCTTCGCGAATTCGTCGAATTTGGGGTCGTTGTAGGCCTTGAGATAGGCCTTCTGGAGCGTGTCATAGGCCTCTTTCGGCGTGCCCTTCTTTACAAATACGCCAAAGAAGGCGCCCCAGGGAAGGTAGGGCTTGTATTCCTTAGCGTAGAATTCCGTGATTGCGGGAACCTGCTTCACCGCCGGCACGCGCTCGGGCGAGATTACCGCGAGGGCGCGCACGTTGCCGGCGTTGATGAAGTTCGCGCAGGAGAGGAGACCAACCGCGACGGCGTCGATATGCTTGCCCATGATCGCCGTGACCGCCGGGCCCTCGCCGTCAAACTGTATCTGCGGGAATTTAACGCCGTGCACCTTTTCGATCATCGTCGTGGCGACGAAGGGAAGTCCTCCGGGGCCCGTGGAGCCCATTTTGACCGTTTTACCGGACTTCGCCGCTTCGATAAGGTCTTTGAATGTCTTATAGGGCGAATCCTTCGGGACAACTACCACGCCGACGTTGGCCATCATCAGCAGCACGGGGTCAAAATCGGCGTAGTCTATCTTCGCGAGGCCGGTGACCTTATAAAGGTTGGGGTTCTCCGCGCCAAAGAGCAGCGTGTAGCCGTCGGCGGGGAGGTTGTTTACAAATGTCGTGGCGATCGCGCCCGTAGCGCCGGTCTTGTTCTGCATAATAACCGTCTTGCCAAGCTCTTTGCCCGCCATCGGCGTTATCGCGCGCGCGACGTTGTCCATCGCTCCGCCCGCGCCCCACATGATATACCCCTGCAGATTCTTCTCGGGATAGGCGGCGAAGGCCGCCTGCGCCATCAGGGCCGTGAAAAGCACCGTCAACAATAATTTCTTCATTGTCCTCATACTTCCTTTCGTTTTTATAACAGTGATTTAATGTTTCTGTAAATCCTCAAGAAAACGTTCGCATCCCGCAGCCATCACATCAACAGGAGGCTCCATGCCAGTCCAGATACGCACCGCCTCCGCTCCCTGATATACGAGCATCCACATGCCGTCCAGCGTCCGGCAGCCGCGCGCGGCCGCCTCGCGCAGAAGGCGCGTCTCCCGCGGGCTGTAGACGACGTCGCAGACAAAGTGGCGCGGCGAGAGAAGCGAGGTGTCGAAGGCGACCGTATCTTCGTTCGGGCGCATCCCAAGACGCGTCGCGTGGACGACGAAGTCCGTCTCCTCAAGAGCGCCGCCGACGCTCTTTTTATCAAGGACCAGCGGCCTGGCCGATCCCGGACGCAGCGCGTTCATATCATCGGCGAGGCGCTCCGCCATTTCGTATTCCTCCGCGCGGTTGGCGATAAGGAATTTCGCGGCTCCGGAGATCGCGAGCGCGGAGGCGACGCCGCGCGCCGCCCCTCCCGCGCCGATCATCAGGCAGCTCTTGCCGGAGGGATGAAAACCGCCCTTCTCTATCAGGGCGTGTACAAAGCCGGTGCCGTCCGTGTTGTAACCGATCCTGCGCCCCTCTTTGAAGAGCACGGTGTTCACGGCCCCGGACTCGGCCGCCGAGGGGTGGAGCTCATCCATGAGCTCCTTCACGGCCACCTTGTGCGGTATAGTCACGTTGCAGCCCATGAACCCCATCGTCTCCATCGCCTTCACCGCCTCCGTGACATTTTGCGGCTCCACCGGCAGGGGCAGATAGATGGCGTCAAGTCCCATCGCAGCGTAGGCGTCGTTGTGCATCTCGGCGGAGGCCGAGTGGCCTAGCGGCCACCCGATCAGCGCCGCGAGTTTCGTATTTACGGATATCGGCAGCTCCCTGTTTTTATAGGGACACATGGCTCATGCGATCCCCCGCCATTTCTTGTAGGTTTTGGTCTGAGTGAAGATCATCAGGAAGATGAATACGCAGAGGATGAGGCTTATCGGGCTCGTCACAAATCCCTCGAGGAAGGGCAGGAGTTCGTTTTCCGCGCCCTGCATCGCGCGGCGGTAGTTCGCGTCAAGCATCGGGCCAAGGATTATGCCGAGCACCATCGGTCCCGTCGCGTAGCCGTATAGCCGCATGAAGTAGCCAAGCACGCCGAAGCCTATCATGTAGAAGATGTCCACGACGCTGTTCTGAATCGCGTAGGTCCCTATCACCGAGAGGATGATGACTATCGGCATGATTATGCTTTTGGGGATCTCTATTATCTTCGCGAAGGGTTTGACGCTCAGCAGTCCGAGGACGAAGAGCGCGATGTTCGCCACCACCAGCAGGCTTACGATCATCCAGAAGAGGTGCGGCGTCTCGATCATCAGCATCGGTCCCGGCTTGAGGCCGTGGATGAAGAGGCCGCCAATGATTATCGCCGTGATAGCGTCTCCGGGGATGCCCAGGGTCAGCATCGGGATAAAGGCTCCCCCGATCGCTCCCTTGTTCGCCGTCTCGGGGGCGACTATGCCTTCGTAGGCTCCGTGGCCGAAGGGGGTCACGGGGTTGCGGGTGGTGCGTTTCGCCTGGTCATAGGCCAGAAGCGCCGCGACATCTCCGCCGGTACCCGGCAGCGCGCCGATGAAGACGCCAAGCAGCGCCGAGCGGATGCCGAGAGGCAGGAATTTGAGAAAGGTCGAAAGGTCTGGAACGATCTTGCTGAGGTTCTGTTTCGGCGGATTTTCACCGCCGCCGCGGAACTGGGTCAGCGCCTCGGAGATACCGAAAAGCCCGATCATCGCCGTGACGAAGCTGATGCCCGCCATGAGGTTGAGGTTGCCGAAGGTATAGCGCAGTTCGCCGGTAGAGGGGTCCATGCCGACCATGCTTATGAGAATGCCGATGGTACCGGCCATTATTCCCTTGATAGGATCACCGCCGCCGATGCTTCCGATAAGCAGAATGCCCATCAGCGCAAGAAGGAAGAAGTCGCGCGGCGAGAATTTAAGCGCGAAGTTGGCGATTATCGGCGCGGCGCAGGCCAGAACCGCGACGCCGACCATACCGGCAAACAACGAGACCGTGGTGCAGAGGCCGATGGCTTTGCCCGCCTCACCGCGCTGTGCGAGGGGATATCCCTCCATACCGGTGGCGATCGCCGCCGGAGCGCCCGGGATATTGAGCAGGATCGCCGTGATCGCGCCTCCGTAGACCGCTCCCACAAAGACACCGCACATAAGGGCGAGCGCGTTGTTCAGCTCCCAGGAGAAGGTGAAGGAGATGAGCAGCGATACGGCCATAGTGCCGGAGAGTCCGGGAATGGCTCCCACCCAGATACCGGCGAAGACTCCGGCCCATACGAGGGCCATTACCTGCCAGTCCATGAAGGGAATCAAAAAGTATTGCAAGTTTTGTAACATATCTATATACCCCCTACGGAAGGATTACTAGGAATACGTAACGGAAGATGACGACGAGGACCGCCATCGCCGCCGCTGAAATCACGAACGACTGCCAGATGTACTTGCCGCGGTGCAGATAGATCATGCCGATCACCATGAATATATAAGATGAGGGAATGAAGTGCAGACGTGGGAGCGCGATGCAGTAGGCGAGCAGCAGCACGAGGACCACGATGACATCCTTAGGGAGAAGATATCTAAAGACATTGGGCGAACCGGCCTCCGGCGCCTCTTTTTTGCATGCTTTGAAGATACAGATCAATCCGCAGATGATGATTATGGCCGACGCCAGTTTCGGAAAGACCGACGGCGACGAATAATTTTCGCTGGTCATGTCGAGCGCGAAATAATATCCCAGAACGCCGAACACCGTCGCGATCACCGCAAAGGCCGTCTCTCCCGGCTTTCTGTGTTTTTCAGGGACATAGACGGAAAGATCGCGCGCGGCCTCGTCCTCTATCTCCGCAACTGCCTCGAGATTCTTTATTTCCTGATTCTCTTCGGGATTGCTCATTAAATTAACCTCCGTCTTTTGATTCTTGATTTACAAAGGGCCGCCTGCAGCGGATTTACGCGGTAAGCGGCCCTTTACGGTCTTTATTTATTTAGGCTGAGGGATGTTGAAGTCTTTCGGCGACTTCTTCGCGCCGCCCGCGTTGTAGATCAGCCAGCTCGCCGTCGATTCGAATTTCTTCGTGAAGTCCGCCGCCTTCTGTCCCGTAAGTCCCATCTTAAAACCGCCCGAGTTCGCCACAAACTCCGTGAAACGCGCCTCGTTGTAGGCCTTCGTAAAGGCCTCCGTCAGCTTCGCAACCACATCCTTCGGCGTACCCTTTTTCACGAACACTCCGTAGAAGGGGCCCCACGGCAGGTACTGCTTGTACTCAGGATATATCTCCGTGATCGCCGGCACGTCGGGAAGCTGCGGCACGCGCTCCGTGCGCAGCACCGCGAGCCCGCGCAGGCGGCCCCCCTTGATGTATTCGACCGACGTCGAAAGCGCCAGCGGCATCACCTCCGCGTGGCCGCCCATGACCGCCGTCGCTCCCGGACCGTCTCCGTCAAACTGGATCATGTTGAACTGGATGTCGTGGATGTTCTTCATCATCGCACCCGCCACGTAGGGAAGTCCGCCGGTGCCGGAGGTGCCCATCTTGATCTTGCTGTTTTTCTTAGCCGCCTCGACGAGGTCTTTCATCGTCTTGTAGGGCGTCTCGGGGTTGACGCAGATGACGACGGCGCCCTCGACGGGGATGATGATGGGTTCAAAATCATTAAAGCTGAGGGGAGATAGCCCGAGCACCCTGTAGGTGGCGGGGTTTTCCGCGGCGTAGAGCAGGGTGTAGCCGTCGGCGGGCATGTTGGCGACCATCGTCGTGGCGACCGCGCCCGTGGCGCCGGTCTTGTTCTGCAGGATGATGGTCTTGCCGAGGTATTTTTCCGCCAGCGGCGTGATGGCGCGCGAGACTCCGTCGCAGCCTCCGCCGGCGCCCCACTGGATGATACCCTGGATATTTTTCTCAGGGTAGGCCGCGAGCACCGCGGTTGCCATGCACATTACGATGAAAAGAGAAAGACTCAACGCTTTGAACTTCTTCATTACAAATGTACCCTCCTAGAATATATTTTTGGAAAAACAGCCACAACACAACAACAGGAGACGCGGAAAAATCTCTCTGAGCGGTGCTGTAAGGCAGATAGCCCTCTTACAATATTTCCGTTTCATGGAAATTTAATCCGTTACTAGAAATTATCCATACAATACTTTGAAAGTTTTCTTTTGTCAAGTTGCCGCACCTTGAGATATTTTTCCAGATAACGGAAAAGAAATACGTTTTTATTTTTATATTTATTTAATCTTTATATAATTAACTTTACTTAATTAATGTACTTTTATTTACTTTACAAAATTTATGAATGAAAAGTCGTTTAATATATTTACATTTACGTAAAATGTAAATATATTGTTCTGGAAAATTTCAATAATGACTAAATACGACGCTTTTTCTCAGCTTTGAAGTTCATTTATCGTTATATTTTATTAATCATAAGAGGCTAAAATTCGCCGGAAAAAGCTCTTTTTACAAAAATACCGAATTTATCGTTTGATAAAATCTATCAATAAATATATTTTTTATACGGTGAAGACCACACCCGTCCGCGGATTCAGCCCTCCGAGTCGAATACGCGGCAAAAGAGAAACTGTTCTATGAATAACTAAACAGAGGGCACTACGGACGCGTTAATGTCAGCAATTCTCACCAGACATCAGGATTGGCTTTGTATCTTTATCAACAACTGGCCTGACGTGACAATGGAGCGTGAGACAATTTGGCGTGGCTTTCTGTATAATGATATACGTCTTATATGTTTTCATAACATTTCATGACAGGACGGCGGAAGGAGGATATCCATTGGAACTGCATCAGCTTCGATATATGATGGCGGTGGCGAAATATCAGAATTTTACGCGAGCCGCCGAGGAGATAAATATTTCGCAGTCGTCTCTCTCCACACAGATAAGCAAACTTGAGGCGGAACTGGGGACAAAACTCTTTGAACGCGGCGCGCGGCTTATCACGCTTACGCGTGCCGGGGAAGAGTTCCTACCCTTCGCCAGCGAGATCTGCGATAAAGAGGCGACCTCACGCGAGCACATGAAGATGTTCACGGCTCCCGACCGCGGCGTTATCAAGTTCGGCGTCTTTCCCGGGACGGAGCGCTATGATTTTTTCCCGCGGCTTTCGGAATTTGCCAAGAGGTTTCCCAATATATCTCTGGATTTCTACGAGGCGGAGGGGACTGTGCTCGTCGACATGCTGAAGAACAACGAGATCACCTGTGCCTTTTGCTGCGCCCCCGACGTCTGCGGCGATGTGAAGTTCTTTCACCTTTATACCGACGAGATGGTGCTTATCGCCCCACCGGATCACAAATATGCCGACCGCGGAGAAATATCGCTGGAGATGCTGCGCGGCGAGACGTTCATATTTTCCGAGATCGGCTCGCTTTATACCACAGTTCTGGGCTGCGTGATGAATTCGCTGAATAATACTGGAGGGGATGATGGAATAACCCTGCTCAAGACCCACGGTACGAGCCTGCTCACCAATATGGGGATGGTAGCGGCCGGCTTCGGCCTCAGCATGTGCTCCGAAAAGGCGGCGAAAAATTATTCCGCGATCGGTTACAGGACGCTGAAGCTGGCGCCGCCAATCCCGCGGATATTCGGCATCGCTGTGGCTCAGGGCAATCTTTCGCAGCCGCTCGTAAAAAATTTCATAAATTTTATCTGCGGCTTCTGCAAATAGATATGTTGCGGGGAGTTTTTAAATCTCCCCGCGCACATCCGTTTTCTGCCGTTATTCAGCCAGCCTCATGCGGATCATATTCAGGTGATCCCCTTCGCCAATCGTCTCGCCCCTCTGGTTCACGAGCGTAACGTGTTCGTTGATTATTGCTCTTCCCGGCTTCTTCGTCTCGCGCTTCATCGTAATCTTTGTAACTCCGTGCAGCGTGTCGCCGATGAATATCGGTCCCTTGAAATCCCATTTCCACGAGAGCGAGGCAAGTCCGGTGCCGTCGAAAAGACCGAGGCGGAATATCAGCCCGTCAAGATAGGCGAGGCCAAGCAGGCCGTGGCCAATCCTCCTGCCATAGATGTTATGCTCCCGGCAAAACTCCTCATCGGTGTGGACGGGATTGCAGTCTCCGGTGAGCGCGGAGTACATCACAATGTCGCTCTCCGTTATCGTGCGCGCCGGAGTGGTGAATTCGTCACCGATCTCCAGCTCTTCGTAAAATTTTCCGCGCGGGCGGTCTGTCATATCATTTCTCTCCCTTGTTTATGTTTTGTGAAACATTATCTCATTAGGAGGCTAGGCAGCCATAAACTGATGGCCGGGATATAGGATATCATCAGGATATCGACAACAAGCACTCCTATGTACATCAAAAGGTAGCGTCCCATCTGCTCGACGCGGAGCCCCGTCAGCTGGCTCGCAACGAAGAGGTTTACTCCGAACGGAGGCGTGATGAACCCGATCGCGAGGTTGCAGACTATTATCACTCCCATATGGAGCGGTGCGATGCCCAGGCTCGTCGCCACCGGCATTAGGATCGGGGCAAGTACGACAATGGCAGGTGTCGTATCAAAAAACATCCCGACGATTAGAAGCAACAAGTTTACAATAAGCAGGAAGATTATTTTGCTGTCGGTGATGCTGATGAACCAGTTGCCAACAAGATGTGGAATACGGTAGATCGTAAGGATATAGGCGAAGATACCTGCCGCCGAGATGATTATCATTATTTTGGAGACCAGCACGATCGTCTCGGCGAATATCGGGAAGAGGTCTTTCAGTTTAAGCTCTTTATAGACGAAGGCTCCGACAAAGAGGGCGTAAGCCGAGGCGACCACGGCCGATTCCGTCGGCGTGAATATGCCTTTATAGATACCTCCCAGAATGAGGACCGGCATAAATAGCGCCCAGACGCTTTCCTTGAAGGCCTCCCAGCGCTCGCGCCACGGCAGCGGCCTGTCCGGCTTGTAGCCGTTCGTCTTCGCCACGCAATAGGCGACGAGGATGAGGCTGCATCCGATCAGTATCCCAGGCATAACCCCCGCCATAAAAAGGTCGCCTATGGAAACGCCGGTGGCGAGGCCGAATATCACGAAGGGGATCGAGGGAGGGATGATGACCCCCAGCTGCCCCGCAGTAGCCTCCGTCGCCGCGACGAACTTTATGTTATAGCCTTTAGCCAGCATCGCCGGTATCATAATGGAGCCGATCGCCGCCGTCGTGGCAGGTCCGGAGCCCGAGATCGCGGCAAAGAACATAGAGGCGAGGATAGCGACGATCGACAGCCCTCCCGTGATGCCGCCCACGCAGGCGTCGGCGAATTTAACAAGACGCTGCGAGATACCGCCGCCCTTCATGAGCGAACCGGCGAGGACAAAGAAAGGTATCGCGAGCAGCGGCGCCGAGTCAACCGCAGAGAACATCCGCTGCGCGAGCACGATCGTCGGCGTTTCGTTCGCCCAGATCATCGTCAGTGCTGAAAGGCCGATCGAGACGGCCATCGGGGCGGTTAGCAGCAGGCAGATGAAAAGCGTTCCGAACATTATCAGCATGACGATTCCCTCTCAATCTTTTCCAGCGGGTCCATCTCTTTTCCGGAGTTAAGCGTGCAGAGCGAAGCAATCGTATTCGCGATGATCAAAAACGAACCGACGGGCAACGCCGCGTAGGGTATCGCCATCTTTATGCCGAGTATCGGCGTCACCTGCATACTGTTTATTTTCATCATATTCAGTCCGTACGTGAGGACGAAGAAAAAGAAAATTATCGTAATGATATGGCAGAACCATTCAAACAGAGCCCTGTTCTTATCCGCGAACGGAAGCATCGAATAGATGACCTCCATTTTTATCATTTTGTTGCCGCGCGCCGCGAGCGCCGTACCCAGGAATACTATCCACACCGTTGAATAGCGGCTTATTTCATCCCCCATTAGAAAGGGAATTTTCAGAACGTACCGCGAAAATATCTGCGTAAAGAGCATTACAAAGGCCAGCGCCAACAAGAATACGAGGAAAATCATCACTGCGCGGTTTATAATTTCCATAAGTTTTAGAAATGCAGCTTTCACTATTTTTCACTCCTGTAAAAATTTTTGCGGAAGAGGGCGGAGCTTCCGGCTTCGCCCTCTTGCCGTCGTCGTATTATTTAACGTTTTTCTTTTCCCATTCAGCCCAGGCCGCGTCTATGACTTTGATGAACTCCTTACCATTCTTCGGATCATATTTTTCGATATATTTGACCTGCATCGGACGAAGCACGTTACGCATATTTACAACCTCTTTGGGTTCCATCGCCTCAGTGATGACGATGCCCTTACTCTTAAGGAACGCCAGCCCCTGCGTGTCCTCTTCGATCAGCAGCCTCCTCATGTTTTTGATCCCGTTTTTCGCGGCCTCTGTCAGTATCTTCTACTGCTCTGGAGTACAGGAATCGAAGAATCCCTTGTTCACTATAAGCGGCGCGCGCAGGTAGAGGTTGCCGGAGAGGGTCAGATATTTCTGAGCCTGATAAAAGTTGGATTTGATGATGTTGCCGATAAGGTTCTCCTGCGAGTCGATAAGCCCTTGCTGCAGCGATGTGAATACCTCTGGGAAGGGAACGATTACCGGCAGCGCGCCGAGCATTTTGAGCGCCTCGACCTGCCCGGGATTCTCTATGCTGCGCACCTTCAGCCCCTTGAGCTGAGACTGCTTCGTAATCGGCCCTTTGTTATTGGTGATATGTTTATAGCCGCTCTCCCAGTAGGCCAACCCCTTCATGTTGGACCTTTCGAGATCCTTGAGCATTTCCATCGCTGGCGCGCTCGTGAATATTTTGTCGGCAGCTTCGTAATCTTTGTAGCTGCCGTGCGGCACCATAAGGTGCAGCTCAAGTGCGTTGAAGCTGGGAACAAAGGGCGCCAAGTCCGCCGCTCCGCCGACATAGCCCTGAATAATGTTGCTTTGGAGTGCCTCTATCATTTCGCGCGTGCCGCCGAGCTGCGCGTCGGCGAAGAGTTCGCCCTTGATCGCGCCGCCGCTCTTCTGTTCCACCTCTTTGATAAAGAGTTCGAGCGCTTTGGCCTGTGCCGTGTCGCGCGCCGTCACAAGTCCGACCTTCATCACCTTTGGCTTCGCCGCCTCAGCCTGCGCTCCAAAACTCAGCAACATCGCCGCAAAAATAAGTCCCGCTGCCGCCATAAATTTTTTCATCTTCAAGTCCTCCTGTTTAGTAGTTTTTATCGTTCTTACGATTTAAGCCATTCTTCCCTGATATCCATTCGCCCCTCGGCAAACAGACGCGAATCCATGATTTTGACCTCTTCCGCAATCAGCGGGCGGAATCCCATGTGCGCCACGACGTCATGTTCGATATCGATGCCGGGAGCGACCTCGATGAGCATGACGCCGGAGCTCGTGAGGCGGAAGACTGCCCTTTCGGTTAGGTAAAGGACCTCCTGTCCGTTGCGCAGCGCCTCGGAGGCGCTGAACGATATCTCCTCCGTCTTCATAAGGAATTTTTTAAAACGCCCCTCGCTCACAATCCGGATCCGCCCCTCTCCGACCGCAGTCTTCAGCCCTCCTGCGGTCAGCGTGCCGCTGAAAATTATCTTCCTGCTGCGCGAAGATATGTCGATGAAGCCTCCGACTCCCTGGATCTTGCCGTTGAAGCGGCTGACGTTGACATTGCCGACGGGATCTACCTCGGCAAAGCTGAGGAAACAGACGTCGAGACCGCCGCCGCCGTAAAAATCAAACTGCGCCGGCATATCCGCAAGCGCCTTTGAATTTACGCTGGCGCCAAAGAATATCCCCTGCGCCGTCACCCCGCCGATCGGACCGGTCTCGATCGTCAGCGTGAAATTGCCGCCGAGCCCCTCTTCGCGCGCGACGCTGCCGATGCCGTCCGATATCCCTACTCCGAGGTTGCCGACGTCGCCGTCCCTTATTTCCATCAGCGCGCGCCTAGCTATGACCTTGCGTTCGTTAAGCAGCAGCGACTCGCACTTGCCCTCTTCCGCGATATAATCGCCGCAGAGAAAGCGGTTTTCCGGCGCGTTATAGAGCTGGCACTGGCCGGGATCAACCACCACGGCGTCCACCAGATAGCCGGGTATCTTCACGTCGCGCGGGTGGATCGTCCCCGCTTTGACAAGGTTCTTCACCTGCGCGATGACGATGCCGCCGTTATTGTGCGCTGCCTGTGCCATCGGCAGCGAATCAAGCCACGCGATCTCGCTCTCCATGCTGATGTATCCGTCGGTATCCGCCGTGGTCCCCCTGATCACCGCGACGTCTATCTTCGGTGCCCGGTAATAAAGCCACTCCCGCCCGTCCATTTCGACGAGCTCTATAAGCTCCTCCGTGGTACGGGCGTTGAGTCTGCCGCCCGTCTGACGCGGGTCGATATAGGTGTTGAGGCCGGAATGGGTAAGCAGTCCAGGCTGTCCCGCGGCCGCCGTGCGCAAGAGCTGGCTCATCGTTCCCTGCGGCAGACAGTATGCCTCGATCTCGTTGCGTCCGGCCATCTCCGCGAGACGCGGAGACTGTCCCCAGTGGCCTCCGATGGCGCGCTTCACCAGTCCCGGCTGCGCAAGCGGCGACATGCCCCTGTCGCCGCGGTCGCCGAGGCCTGTGGCGTGCCAAAAAGTCAGGTTTTTCGGCTCGCCCGTTTCACGAAAACGCTCGGCGAGACCGTCTATCAGCTTTGTCGGTTCGGTGATGCCGCCGCCCGCTCCTACGATCGCCACCACCGCCCCGTCCTCTATCATCATTACGGCCTCCCTAGCCGAAAGTACAGGAACGGGGCCTCCATGTCTGCGATATTTGTTCATCTCTGCACACTCCTTCAGGCAACACGCCAACAGCGGAATGAAATATTGCCGTTTCCATCCTCTTGTTTATCTGTAAAATTCCTACAAAAATTTGATAGTTTTATTATAGATAAGAAAAGAAAGATTGCAATTTCGCTTAACGATAGAAGTTATCGCGAAACGGAATGGCATGCCTGTTAAGGAGGCGGCAATGGATGCCCGGCGTTATAGAATTTCAGGATTATTCATGTCATACTAAAAAAGAGAGGGGACAATCCCCTCTCTTTTTTCAGCGACACGGTCTTTTATCAACGCCCTCCCGTGAACGCGGGACAAGGCCGCCGGATGTGTTCAGTTCGCCTCCTTCAGCTCTATCACGATTTCGCCGGGCGCCGTGAACCAATTTTCTTTGCCGGGAAAGGGTTCAGCACCACAGGCTAAGGCGGCGGCTAGCCTCTCTTTGACATCGGCGCAGGCTACCGCTATATGGGCCAGCTTCCCGCCGCCGCAGCAGGGCTTTTCTATCAGTTGAATTCCGCCGTCAAGCCAAGCCTGACGCGGCGCGTCATCTCTGCGATCGTCAACGACAGACATTTTAAATGTCCTTTCAAAAAATTCTACACAGCCGTCAATGTCGCCCACATAAAGCGCGGCATGGTCCAGTTCGACTGCCCTCTTCGCAGCCTCCGCCTTTAGCTTGTTTGCCGCCTCGATACCCTTCACACAGGCCGTGAGCGTTCTGTTTACCGGCGCGGTGAGGCCGGCCTCCTCAGCGGCGCGCGCCAGCGCCCCGTTTATGAAATCTATCTCCGTGGGCCGTCCGCTCTCCACGCTTTGCAGCATCGAGGTCTTGAAGTCGTAGGCGAGGCCACGCCTGGCCTTCTCCCATATTTTCTTCGGGTCTTCGCACGAGAGCTTGATCCCAAGCTTCCGCGCCGCCTCGATTCCTTCGCGCACCGCCGCGCATCCGGACCTTTCCATCTCCGGCAATTTGTAGAGCTCACCGTAGCAGAGGCCGCTTATGGCCGACACCGCGCCCGTCGCCGAATTCAGCAGCAGCTTGTCCCAGATGAGGCCCCTGATATTTTCGCTGACCGTCGTCCTCATGCCGGCGGCGTTAAACAGCTCCGCGATCGCACGGATCCTCTCCGTGACAGAGCCGTCGAGCTCGCCTATTACCGTCTCTTTCGCGCTGATCCCCGCTTTGACGACTCCCGGAGAGAGGAGCACGCCGCCAAGATAACTCTTGCCGCTGACGACCTTTTCCGCGCCGACCATCTCCGCGATTAGCTCCTCGTTGCCGAGGCCGTTCTGCAGCGTCAGCACCGTCGTTCGCTCGCCAATGAGCGAGCGCGCTCCCTCTATCGCCGACTTAGTGGCAAAAGATTTCACCAGCACGATAAGCAGCTCCGCCGGGGGAAGTCCCAGCGTCTCGGTGACGGCGGCAGGACGCGCTATGCGTTCCATGCCGTCGGCTATCATCTTCAGCCCCGATCTGTTGACGGCCTCGACATGCGCGCGGCTGCGCGCGACGAGGGTGACGTTGTTGCCGGCGAGCGAGAGCGCACCGCCGATAGCGCTGCCTAACGAGCCCGCGCCAAGAATTACCGTCCGCATCCCGCGCACCGTTAGAGCCCGTGGAACGGAAGCTTCCGCCCCTCAGCCGCCGAAAGATAGGCGGCATACATCAGCTGCGCCGTTTCACAGGCGATATCTATGTTTGAAAGCGGCTCACGGTCAAAGGCGACGCATTCCATGAAATCCTGGAACTCCTGGATCTGGCCCCGGAACCACTCCTCTTCAAGCATGACGTACTGATATCCCCTCTTCGTCTCTACGTTGCCGGTGACATAGACATCCTTCAGCGTCTCGTCGTTCGCGGCGTAGGAGACGAGAGAGTTGTTCTGGCAGATGTTGCAGTACATGTTGCCGCCCGTCGTGTTGACCTCTACGGTGTTACGGATGCCGCCGGGGATCGCGTCGGAGGCGAATACCGTCGCCTTCGTGCCGTCGCCGAAGGTCAGCTGCATCATGCCCGTATCCTCCACGTCTTTGGGGCGGGCCACGATCGCGCCGCGCTCGGACTCCGGCAGGTTACGAAGCGCCGTTCCCACGTCGCCGTAGACGTCGCGCACGGAATAGGCCTCGCCGCGCGCCGTCGCCTCCGTGCGTTTAAGGAAGAGCACCGCCGAGAGCGGATGGCACCCCTGGCGGATCAGCGCGCCGCCGCCGGAGTTCTTCCATTCGTCGGCGAGCCGCGTATGCGCGCCGCTGTGGCTCTCGTCGGCCTTCATGAGCATGATCTTATCCTTCGAGGCGCGCAGTATTTCGGCACTCTTCGTCACCGCGGGCGCGTAGATCCAGTTTTCGGCGTACATGAAGAGCCGCCCGCTCTTTTTCACCGCTTCGCGCAGCCGGCCTAGGCGGGCGGCTACGACCTCGTACATCTTTTTCCTGTCCACCTCGCCGACAAGCTGCGGATCGCCGGGTTCGCCGAAATATCCTGTCAGCGGCTTCTCGCAGATAACGTGCTTGCCAGCCGACAGCGCCTCTTCGATCATCACGTGATGCATATTCGTCGGCGTGCAGAGGTCGATGACGTTGAGGGAAGCGTCGTTTAGAAGCTCTTTATAATCCGCGCAGATGCGGGGTATGCCGTATTTCGCGGCAACCTGCTCCGCGAGCTCCCGGTTCGGCTCGCAGAGTACGCTCACCTGCGCGTCCACCCCGTAGGCGCGGTTGATGCCATAGGCGTGGAACTTTCCCGCGAAACCCGCTCCGCAGAGCCCTACGCGGACCTTTTTATTTTCAGACATTTTTTCTACCTCCGTTTGGTAAAGACTTATATAAAAATAATGGCGGCCTCCCATACGGAAACCGTCATTATTATTGTTGATTATCCTATATCCGGCACGAAATTATCCCTTAGAACTTGATTACTTCGCCCTGTTCCCTCGTGACCGAGCCGTCGTAGAATTCGCCGAAGAGGACGTCCTCGCTGGGCTGATCCTTCATGATCGGTCGCGCCACCCAGGTGCTGTTCATATAATGCTTGAGCGCGATGTTCTCGGAGACCTGGTTGCCGCCCCAGGTGCCGCAGCCCATGCTGGAGGTCATCGGCATGCCGTTCTCGGCGGAGCCGGCGTTGGCCTTTGACTGAGGCTGGCGGACCATTACGCGGGTGACGGGGGCGCGGAGCGCGAGGCGCTGGATGTGATCTTCGTCAAAGCTGTAGATGCCGCAGGAGTGGCCGCGGCCGCCGACCTTGTATATCTCATCCATCATCTTGAGCGCGTTCTCAAACTCGCCCTCATATTTGTAGATGGTAAGAAGGGTGGTGAGCTTTTCGCCGGAGAACTTGAACTCCTTGCCGATACCCTCGCTGTTGACCATCACGAACTTGCGGTCCGCGGGGATCTCGAAGCCAGCCTTGCGGCAGAGCTCCTGCGGTGAGACGGCGACAGTGGCCACGATGCGGTGTCCCTCTTCGTCCCACATCGCCTTTTTGAGCAGGGCGCGCTCTTCATCGGTCGCGAGGTAGCCGCCCTCGGCGATAAGAGCCTTAACGGTCTCGTCGTAAATGGCGTCGCTGATGATGATGTTGCCGTCCGCCGAGCAGCCCGAACCGAAGTCCGAGGTCTTGCTTATGCGGGTGTTGCGGGCCGCCTCGGCGGGGATCGCCGTCTCGTCGTAGATCATCGTCGCGTTGCCCGCGCCGGAGCAGTAGGCCGGTTTGCCGGAGCTGTGGGCCGCCTTGGTCATCGCTGGGCCGCCGGTGGCCATGATGAGGTCGCAGCGCTTCATCGTCTCGGCGACGAGGTCCATGTTGACCTCGGAGACGCACTGGAGAAAGTCTGGATTCTCGCCGATGGACGCGAGCGCGTCACGCATGACCTGGACGACCTTATTGGTGGTCTTCACCGTGCGGGGATGGGGGGAGAAGACGACGACGTCGCGCGCCTTAAGGGCATAAATGGCGGTGACGATCGGGGTAAGTTCGGGATTGGTCATCGGGATGAGCGAGGTGATGACGCCCGCGGGCTTCGCGTAGCGGGTGATGCCCTTTTCGGGGATCGTCTCGATCGCGCCGACGCTCTTCTGGCGCAGCGCGTCGCGGAGCACTCCAAGGATCTTGTGGCGCTTGCCGTAACGTCCGTTCCTGTCTCCGGCTCCCGCCTCGTCAACGCCCATCCAGCATATCTCCTGGAAGGTTTTGGGATTGCCGGCCGCCCAGGCGACGCAGCGGACCATGCGGTCTACCTGCTCCTGGGTGTAGTTCTCGATCTGCTTCTCCGCCGCCCTCGCCCTTGCGAATATTTCGTCAAGCTGCGCCAGCTGCTCGGGTGTTACTTCGTGCTTTGCCATTGAATAACATCTCCTTGAAATTTTTTATAAATTTAGATGTTTTAATCCTATTTCTGTTATACGGAAACAAAAACTGTTTATCGGAAACAAGTATAAGATAAACCTCTTTTATCCCCTTGTCAAGTACCATTTGTTAGAATTTATTTCCGTTATATGGAATTTAACCAAAAAGTTTTCTCTTCTGCTGCAAATATATGCGTCGTCCATCATCCACGGAAGGACAGGCGGCGCAGAGCGCCTCCGCCAAACCGTCTCTGAGCCTCTTTTTTTTCGTAAAAAGATGCCGGAACGATATCCGCTCCGGCACTTTTTCGCCTAACTTTTTCCTGTCCGCCGCCTCTGCCGGCAGAGGCGGCGGCGCGCCGGTCTTACTTTTTCTTTGTCTTCTGTTCGCGAAGCTCCGCCATGTACCAGGGAGTGGTATCTTCCCACTGCCACTGTCTCCAGGGCTTCTCCTCGCCGCGCTTGCGGTAGATGTCGTTAATATTCCAGCAACCCCAGGTTACAACAGGGGCGTTTTCCATACGCACGTCGATGACGCAGGGCTTGTTGGAGGCCAGGGCCTCCTCAAGCATCGGCTTGAACTCCTCAGCCTTCGTCACCTTATAGCCTTTGATTCCGTAGGCTTCGGCGATCGCCGCGAAGTCGGGGCTGTAAGGCTCCCCGTCCCTCATAAAGAGCGTGCCGAACTGGTGGTCGTAGTGCTGGCGCTCAAGGCCCGCGATCGTTCCGAAGGCGCAGTTGTTCATGACGACCCAGACGACCGCCACGCCGTCCATCGCGCCGGTCGCGAAGGGCGAGACGTTGGTGCCCATACCGCCGTCGCCGATGAGGGCGACGACCTTCTTGTCGGGGTTCGCCACCTTCACGCCGATAGCCGCCGAGGGGCCGTAACCCATCGTGCAGAGGCCGCCGGGGGCGACGAAGGTGCCGGGCTCGTAGATGTCGAACTGCTGCCCGACGCCGTTCTTGTTCCAGCCTACGTCCGCCACCACATAGCCGTCGCGCGGCAGCGCCTCACGCAGGTCCTTAAGGATACGCTCGGGGCGCATCGGGTACTGCGCAGAATTCTGGGCTTCGACAAGCGTCGCCTTATAGGCGGCCTTGGCCTCGGCGATCGCCTTGACGATCTCGGGACGTTTCACGCCGTCGGGGTACTTTCTCTTAGCCGCCGCGAGGATCGCCTCAAGGGCCTCCTTCGCGTCGCAGATCGCGCCGATGGCGGTTGGGAAGTTGCGCCCGATCTCCTCCTGGTTGATGTCTATGTGGATCAGCTTTGTCGGGGGCACGTCGAAGGTCTCGCCCATATACCATGAGCTGCAGTCCGCCTCCGAGAGACGCGTGCCGACCGCCATCATAACGTCGGCCTTCATCGCCGTCGTGTTGTTGAACTCCGTACCCCAGAAGCCGGTCATACCGACGGCGAGGGGGCTGTCATCGGGGATCGAGCCCTTGCCCATAAGCGTATAGAGCACGGGGATCTCAAGATGCTCGGCAAGCTCGGTGAGCGCCTTTGCGGCTCCGGAGGAGATAACGCCGCCTCCGGGATAGAGGATCGGGGCCTTGGCCTCCGCGAGCATCGTCGCGATCTCCTCCGCGGCGGCCTCCGAGAGGCCGGGCTTCGGGAGCTCGGGGAAGTTGTTCATGCGCTGTTCGAAGAAGCGTGTGTCAAGCTCCATCGAGAAGATGTCCATCGGAATCGAGACGAGGACCGGGCCGGGACGTCCGGTGACGGCGAGGCGGAAGGCCTTGTCCATCACCTCGGGAAGAAGCTCCGGGCGGTCGACGCGCCAGGCGCGCTTCACAAAGGGACGGTATATCTCATACTGGCTTGCGTCGGCGTGCATATTGACCTCCTGATGGGGATGGCGGCCGAAGTAGCAGGAGGGCACGTCGCCAGCGATGACGACCATCGGAATCGAGTTGAGGCCAGCCTCAGCGACACCGGTGGTGGCGTTCGTAAGTCCGGGGCCGAGATGCGTCATGAGGACGCCGGGAACCCGGCAGTCCTTGCCGCGGGCATAGCCGTCGGCGGCGTGCGCCGCGATCTGCTCATGGCGCACCGAGATGTAGCGGATATTGCTGTCCTTGAGGGCGTCAAGGAAACCGATCACCGTGTGGCCGCAGAGACCGAAGATATTTTCCACGCCGCGTGATTCGAGAAACTTGACCAGCTGGAAGGATACGAGATCTTTTGCCATTGTATTATGCCTCCGTATGTGTGGGATGGATTACGTTAAAGCACTGACGAAGCTCCGCGACGGGAATCTGTCCCGGGGCCGATGACTGCGAACCAACCGCGAAGGTGAGGTCCGAGCCGAAGAGTCCGCCGACGAGGCGCGTGACTGCGCCCGTGGGGCCCATTGACATAGTGATGATGGGAATACAGGGGAACTGGCGGCGCACCTCGAGGGTGGCGGAGAGCACGTTGAGAACGTCCTCCTCCTTCTGCGGCATCGCCGCGAGCTTCGCCACATGAGCGCCGGCGGCGATCTGCTGCTTGAGAATCGAAACCAGCTCGTCGCGGCTCGGGGTCTTCTTAAAGTCGTGGAATGATACGATCAGCGAGGTCTTCGTGCCATCCAGAAGCTCAAGGACCTTTTTGATCTTGTCTTCGCCGTATATCAGCTCCACGTCGATGAAATCGACAAGGGCCTCTTTCACCGCGGCCTCGTAGACGCCGAACTTGGCCTCGTCGCTGACCTTCTTGAAGCCGCCCTCCCAGTCGCCGCGGCAGGTAAGGATGATTGGAGTCTCGCCGACGATGGCGCGTACCTCTTTTATCATCGCCAACGAGGCCGCCTGATCTTCAACAAAATCCCAGGCGTCGATCCTGAGCTCGATGATATCCGGAGCGATCGAGGGGACATTCTTCGCCTCGGAGACTATTCCGTCATGATCCTTCCCTACGAGGGGGATACAGACCATCGGTTTCTCCCCGCCGAGGAGACCGTTTCTCGCCTGAATCGGATGCCTAGGCTGTAATCTTCTTACCTGCTTCATAAAAAAGCCCTCCTGTTTTATCTTATACTTTTCATTATGTGGAAACCACAACTGTTCTAAGGAAACATATATACATTATCGCTATATTACGGAATTGTCAAGATACCATTTAGCAGATTATTTTTCCGAATCTTGGAAAAATATTTTATTGATCAAAATATCAAGATTTAACCTACCGTAAAGTAACTTGCTCAAATGCAGATATCAATTATAAAAAATTCACAGATATAAGATAACCACCAAATAGACCGGCAATCCTATATCTGTGAATCCGTCATCATTGCTCCGTTAAAACCAGAACAGAGTAAGTATTAAAAACCGTTATCTCTTTAACGCCCTCAAGAACGCATCATCAGTAACCAGCGCCCAGCAAAAGTAAACAAGCCTGTATCCTGATTTATAGCTTATACACCGAGTAAAACTATCCATATCGGGATCGTAACGGCAGAGAGAAGCATCGTTATTACCGTCAGTTCGGCAGCATGGTCACCGTCAAGGCCAATACCCCGCGCCAAGACAAAGAGGGTCGCCGCGGTTGGCGTCGCCGTCACAAGTACAGAAACGTTTTTCAGAGACAAATCGACTCCGGCCACGGTGAGGCAAAAATATAGTATACCAGGATGGACAAAAAGACGCGTAATGATTTCACGCCAACAGGAGAGGATCGCACCCCTAGCGTTTTTAATATCGATCGAAGCTCCGAGGACAAGCAGAGACATGCCTGTAGCGGCGTTGCTCACCATGTAAAGTGCTTTGTCCAGGCCATCCGGCAGGTGTTTTAACCCGGCGAATACCAGCAACATTCCACAGAGAGGGGCAACAACCATCGGATTTTTTGCGATCCTGATACAGGTATTTTTCAGAAAAATTTTCAGACTGTCGCGTCGTGCGAGGACTATTTCGCTTGTAAGCGGCGAAAGCAGGTTGTAAAGAGGGATCGCGACTGCGGCGTAGAGCGAGAGCAGTACAACTGCGGATGAACCAAATACCGACTCAACAATCGGCAATCCAACATAAATAGTGTTGGGCCTCACCTAAGCAGCCGTTGTGAGCGCCACTTTCCGCGCCGTCCGCTCACAAAAAATAAAACGCTCTATCATATAAGCGAGGACCGCAGTCGCAAGCGCCGCAGCAACAATAGCACAGACAAACGGCAGGTGCCCCGCAAGACCGCCCTCTATATGAAAAGTATTGCGAAACAGCAGCGCAGGAGAAATTATCCAGAATAGGAACTTGGATATAGCCGCAATATCGGCCTTCGTTATAAATCCTTTAACGGAAAGTATATTCCCGGCAGTCAAAAGTATCGCTAACGGAGATATGAGAATAAACCCTCTCAGCAGTTGGCTAAAAGACATAACCGGCGCTCCCGGAACCGCGGACCAACATGGATACTTTCAACTTAATTTTGTTTTCAAGTTTTTCACGTTAAATTTCTTTTTTTACGACGCGTTTTGACTGATAAACCTTGAGTATCTGAGAGCAATGCTCGTTTATGCATTTTAGGGCCCCTTCGAGATCACCGTTCCAAAAGGCGTTGATGAGCTGGCGGTGTTCGGCAATGATGAGATTGGCGCCTCTTTTGGGGTAAATAGACTGGACATCAAGGCGCATCATATCGTCGTATATCTTTGACCAGAGCGGCATCAGCTTTGATATACCCAGCTGGTTCACTATCGCACTGTGAAATTCCATATCTTTTTTCATAAATTCATTGGGAGAATCTTTGAGTTTTTCCATCTCGTTTGTTATCGGAACAAGCGAACCTGCTAGGACCTGCGGTTCTCCGGTTTCTATAATAGTCTTTATCGCAAATGGTTCTATCATATCCCGCAATTTAAAAAGCTCTATCACATCGGACTCTTTTATCTCAGAAACAACGGCTTTTCGGCGCTCTTCCCAGACAACCCATCCTTCCTGCAAGAGACGCTTCAAAGCTTCTCTCACAGGCGTCCTGCTGATTTTAAAATCCTCCGCCAGCGTCCTCTCCATTAAAACACAGCCCGGCAGCAGCTCTCCTTTGATTATCTTTTCTTTTATCGTTTCGTACACCATACTTGAAAGACTTTGTTCTCTTTTCTGCTCTTCATCATGTTTTACGGTATTCATAATTCTATATTCACATCCCCATGCGGCATTTAAAATTATACATTCTCATTCACCATTTTTAACCTATACAAAAAATACCAAAATTGATATAATATACCCATATTCTACATTTCATACTTACATCTGTCAATTCTTGGAGGTAAAAAATGATTACGGTATACGGCAGTAACCAATGTTCTAAAACAGTACGGATCCTCGAATTATGCAAAGAACGCGGCATTGAAACAAATTACCGCGATTTTGAAAAAGATCTGAAAAGTATCTGGGAATTTGTCGTCATAAGAGACGGAGAGAAATCCTTCGATAAGACGAAACACAACAAACGCCTCGGCATACCTGGAATTATTTGCGAAAACGGCTTCACTTTTGACGGCGGAGAAGAACCCTTCGACGATGAATCCGTCATGGCCAGGATAGAGGCCAATTCAAAAAATTGACCGCTGCCGAAATACTATACCGATGGGCCGGAAATCACGTGACAGAATTTCCGGCCCAAATTTTATCGTCTATAGAGGTTCACTACGCAGTCCCACGGCGAAATGATTCTGCCTTAGTTATCAAGTGGAAAGTCCACCCCTGGATCAACATTATCACCCCAAACCCGATAAGGAATCCCTCTTCACGGTAACAACCGGCGGAAAAAGCCGGAAAAAAGTCAAGCACTACGCCTGTCCCCCATTGGAATATAATTACTCCGATGTATAAAAGCATATTGATAACACCGATAACGCTTGCATTTTTATCCATCGGAGCAAGATTGCGTACCGCGTTTCCCATGAAGACATAGCCGCATCCGTTGAAAAATCCGACGGCAAATCCGGAAAAGCTGAAAACAAGAATTGCGTCGTTAAAGCGGGAAGCTCCCATCCAGAAAAACCAGCTCAGCTGATTGAATATGCAGCACCATAAAAAAGCTTTTTTTTCACCAAGACAACCACAGCGTTTAAAAAACAGGGCGCCTGCAGCCGGGCCAACGACAAGCCCCATGCTTATCCAGGTCGCGCAAAGTCGCGCCGTATTTAAGTCAGCCTTTGTCGCGCTCTGTATCCAACTAACGGCCCATAACCCCTGAAGCGCAGCCGTCGCCGCCGCCGAAGATGCCCACGTAAGCATAACAACGCGCAGAGGAAACATATCCCAAGAGGCGCTGGCCGTCCGCCAAAGTTCAGATATCACATCGGTCACGGCAATACTTGACACAGCATCAAACTTCATAGAGGCCCGCCTTGGGTCCTGTTTTTTGAATAAAATGAGAATTACGCCAAGCAACAGTGACACTATGCCAAGAGCTAAAAAAACGCCTCTAGGACCAACAATATCCAAACAATACCCAAGTGGCGCCACAGCGGCAACTGTGCCTAAATGCCCTATGACAAGACACAATCCCACAAGCACTGGATAGTTTTCCTTTGAAAAAGCAAAGGCGCAGTACATAAGGAGTCCGGTAAACAAGCTAGCCATTCCCAACCCTGAAAGTGCCCGTCCTACGCCTATGGCGGCGGATGAACCTGAAAACGCCATGATGAATGAACCGATCGCACCGATTAAAAGCGACAAGCCGCAGCAGATAAACGGCCCTCTGTTATCTACGAGAACGCCCCACACTCCATAACTGGCACCATAAGTATAGAAGAATAGACTTGATAGAAAACCTACCGCTGCCGCCGTCAACCCCAGTGATTCCGCCAGCGGTGGCAGGAGTACAACCCCCGATACACGCATGAGGTTGCTCATGAGATATCCAAGCAAGAGCGTTACGAGAAAAAAATATCTCATAAAAGGCAAAACTGAGCCGGACAAAATACGCGTTTAAGGTATTCCATCCCTTTCTGCGCAACCTCTGTTTCATTGGGAATTGGCCGGCATTCTATGGTGACCCATCCGTCATAGCCTATAGAATGCAGGGCGGCAGCGGCAGCGTGAAAATCAAAATGCCTGTCATCAGGCAGCATCCGCCCCATATCGGAGACATGGAACAGACTCATTCTGTCTTTAGACAGACGAATCGCATCAGCAATATCGCCCTCGTCCGTAATCATATGGTAGGTGTCGGCGTTGTAGAATAGTCTTGCCGACTTGAATTTTTCTATGAAGCGCAATGTTTCGGCAGTGGAGTTATAGAGGTCTCCATCCCTCCTATTTATCTGCTCAAAGCAGATACGTCCTTCGATAGAATCGGCATATTCAATTATTTTATACATGCTGTCGGATAGACGAGCCTCATACTCCTCGGCACTATCATCACTTTCCATCCGCCCCCTAAGGAAGCCGATCAATATCTGACTGTCAAGCTCCCGCGCAAAATCAAGCTGCCGTTTCAAACGTTCGACAGTCTTTACGCGTACCTCCTTATCCTTCGAACTCATGCTATGTCCCTCAAAAAGGTAACTCAACCCTGTAGTTACGGCAGAGGCCCTGATTCCATAGCGGTCAAGACTTTTTCGTATAGAGGAATAATTATAATCCAGCGGGTTTTGTATTTGTAATTCTATCGCGTCGTAGCCAATTTCCGCAGCACGCCTGGCACAGTCCTCGTAACTGCCTCTCAAAGGGAATGGGAAGTCTGTAGGCAGTGGAATATCCACTGCTATTATACTGAATCTCATTATTCTCATCTCTTTTTCTAGGAATTTTAACGGTCTATTTCAATCGGCATATAGATACAGTCCGTAATGCTGTGGTATTGGTGCCATGGATAATATCCGGTTTTATCATAAAACTTGTCATGCACGATACCAGGTGCCATGATTACCTCCTGGTAAAATGTGGCGTCATCGTTCTCCGTAAACTTCTGCATCTTTCCAAAGCCCAGGATCTGAGCGTGTACTTCGTCAAAATCAGGCACATGTATCTGGTGTCTTCCAGACGGCGACATCGGTTCAGCATAGCAAAAATTTATCCTTCTGTTTCCGCCGACTGTTACCTGCGGCGATTTATAATATGGTATTCCTTTGTGACGCTCAAAACCGGATATGGAAAATAGTGTCGGCCATGCGGCTTTTATTGAGGCCCAGAACTCCGGTTTGTCCGTATCCCTGTCATAATTCTTCACAACAAGAGCATGTTTAACCTGGGTAATCGCCACATTTTCGACAATAGTGCCTTTTAAGGGATAGATAGGAATAGTTTTAACAAATATATATTCATCTTCCGCTATGGAAAAATTAAAAACAAGGCTTTTTTCCTTTATAAAATACTTTTCTTCATTCTCAAGATATTCAACTTTAAAAAACGGTGCCGCAAAATCCAGTTTTGTTATACTCATATTTATAGCCATTCCCTTCTGTCGGTTCTACCGTATTCTTTTTAACTATCTATAAAAATGCTTTCTCATAAAACACTCCGTTTTCTCTGCTATGACCTCAGCCGGCCCTGCGCCCGCAGATAGTCTGTCCCCGCAAGATACATAAAATCCGTGGGAGCTGAAATACCAAACCACAAGCGCATCTGTTCCGCCGCGACATTTACATTCATCCAAAGCCCCGATAAAGTAGTACATCCTCTCTCTTTAGCCTCTTTTAGCAACTTGGTCTCAACTGGAACATAAACCACATCACAGACGGTGTGTTCAGGAAGCAGCCACCTGGTGTTAAAGAGCACTGCGTCAGTCATGGGAAACATACCTATCTTCGTTGCATGGATCACAACATCATAATCGCCCAGGCTGCTTTTTATTGTACAGTCATTCATATAATCTATTGAACTGCATCCTGGGTAGAACATCTCAAGCCTGCGCTGAAGTTTTTCCGCAATCGCAAAATCATCTTTTATGTTAAGGATTTTAATGTCCTTTGCTCCCTGACGCGCAAGAGCCGCCGACACCGCGCTGGCCGCGCCTCCCGCACCGAGGATTAGATACCTGTGATCAGGAATGGTTAGCCCGCACTGCTCTTCCAAAGAACGTACGCAGCCAAAACCATCCGAGTTATAGCCAATTAGCCTGCCATCTTCATCAATTACGACGGTATTAACAACTTCAGTACATTTTGAGGACTCGTCAAGGGCATCAAGATACCGATACACTATTGCTTTAAACGGCATCGTTATGCTTGCCCCTGCAAAATGGAATCTTTTAAGGTTTTTTATAATATGCTCCAGGTCTTCCATTTCAATTTCATATGGAGCATAAAAACAATCCATATTTAGCGCCTGATATACGCTATTGTGCATATAAGCAGCCGCACTCTGCCCAAGAGGATTTCCAAAAAGGCCAATAAACTTAGTTTTTACAGTGGAGTTAAACATTTTCCTTCTCCTTTTCTAGTTATTTATCAAGCACAGTGTCACCTGCGGGATGTAAGTTATGATCAGCAGGGCTGCCGCGAAAGCGATAAGAAGCGGAACCGCTTTTTTTGCTACCACAGTTGCAGACAACTTCGTCATTGCCGCTGCGACGAAAAGGTTCATTCCAACAGGGGGCGTTACAAAACCTATCGCGAGGTTGACTACCATAAGGACGCCAAAGTGGACTGGGTCAATGCCGGCCATCGTTACTACCGGCAAGAATATTGGTGTCATAATCAAAATCGAGGCCCCAGTATCGATCAGCATTCCTATAACAAGCAAGATGGCGTTAATGACGACAAGCAGCAGTATTTTATTCGCTACGAGGCCGCCTAAAGTCTCCGCGACAAGCTGGGGGACGTGAAGGACCGCCAAGACCTTCGCAAAAGCCGATGCCGCGCCGATTATCAACACGCAGGGAACAAGCGTTCTTGCCGTTTGCACAAGTATAGGAAAGATATCATTGCAGGTGACAGTCTTATAGATAAAGAGGCTGATAAATAGAGAGTACAGTACTGAAACAAGCGCCGCCTCCGTCGGTGTTACTATACCACTGTATATTCCGCCAAGAACGATTATCGGCGTCATCAACGCCCATGAACTGTGCCGCATAATTTTCCATAGCCCCTGGGCCCGCAGTTTATCGACGGATGCGTTGATTTTTTCCTTGTCTTCCCCATGCTTTTTACAGTAAAAATAGGCATATCCCATTAACATCGCGCCTATAAGAATACCTGGGACGACTCCGCCCATAAACATATCACCGACAGATACGCTGCTGCTATTTGAATACATTATAAAGGGAATACTTGGAGGTATGATTACCCCCAAACCACCGGCCACGGCAACAAGGGCGGCGCAGAAGCTAAGCTCATAGCCAAGACTCACCAACAGCGGTATCGTCATCATCCCTACTGCCGCCGTAGTAGCCGGGCCGGAACCAGAGATCGCCCCGTAAAAGAGACAGGTGACCACCACTGCACAGGGAAGCCCTCCAGTGCATTTGCCGATGAAAAAGGAAAAAACATCGAACAAAAGTTTTGATATCTTCCCGTAGCCCATGATTATCCCCGAAAGCATGAAAAGCGGTATCGCAAGCTGCGTTGTGACGTCGAGACCCGACACCATCGCCATGATTATGTATTGAAGGTCAACAATAAACCGAGGATTGACAAAACTTGGTATGGAAGAGGCGATTATTAGAGTTATACCGATCGGTACGCCCACCAAAAGCAGGAGGACAAAGCCTATGGCAAGAAGAATCATCATTCATCACCTCCCGAAAGTTCGGAGAACCGCCTTAATGAGGCGACAGCCGCACAGCTAAGCTGGATAAGCCTGATTATAGAAAGAATAATGGAAAATACGATCACCCAATATATCAAACTTAACGAATAAGGGAGCGTCGTAGCTGCGGTATGTCCCATCCTCTCCGCCAAAAATATGGATGGACGGATCATAATTATAAAAAATACCAGCATTACCGCGTATGAGACGATTGAAAGGATCAGCTTCGCACGTTCCGATAGATACTCCATTATCACATCAAATTTAATCGCAATATTTTCTTTTATTGAAAGGCTGATACCAAGAAATGTTATGCAAACAAATATGTGGCGGCACAGTTCTTCAGACCAAGAAAGAAAAGTACTGAAAAACACGCTCATTGTTATCTGTGCCGTCATAACAATTACCATCATCGCAATCCCGGCAGAAATTAGGGCAATTTCAAAATATTTGTCCAACCAGAGTAATAATTTCATTTTTATACCTCGCGATTGTTTTGTTGGACCGGGGCTTTTGTTCTTAAACAAAGGTCCCGGTCATATGTCAGAATCAGACTGCCAGCGACAATTAGTCTTTGATACCGCAAGCCTTGAGATAAGCGGCTAAAAGTTTGGGATCCACTTGTTTCGCGGCGCGATCTTTTGCGCCCTTTAGCGTAGCCTTGCGCAATTCTTTTCTTAGCCCAGGAATTTTATCAAAATCGATAAACTTAACACCACGCTCCTTTACCAGCTTATTCAGGAACTCACCCTCTGATTTATCAGAGTAGTCAGATATCTTTTTTGCCGTCTCCTGAGCCGCATCCCATATGATTTTCTGCGCCTCAGGCTGGAGCGACTTCCAGGTAGCCTGACCGGTGAAGAAAATTATGTTATGGAAGATATGATTGCTGTTTGTAACATATTTTTGAACTTCATATAGTTTTTTATCATAGATCTGGCTGTAAGGATTCTCCTGTCCTTGGAGCATACCTTGCTGTAATGCAAGATAGACTTCCGAAGCGTTGAGAGGCGTAGCTTTTACTCCAAGGGCATTAAAAAAGGCAATGTGGTTTTTATTTTCCATCGTTCTTAGCTTCATCCCTTTGAAATCATCTATGCCCTTAATTTCCTTGTTTGTTGATATGACACGAAAATTGGAATCAGAAGTTGCAAGAAGGTGGTAACCGGCCTTTTCGTATTCTTTGCCTATGACTGATAGCCACTGGGGGTCAGATAGCGCCGTCCTTGCGGATTTCACATTGTCGAAGGTAAACGGGATATCATAGACAGCAAGCGCTGGTATCACATTGACCACCATAGCTGGGACCGTTACCATAAAATCAACCTTACCTACTTTCATTGTTGAAAGACAGTCTATATCAGTTCCGAGAATGTTCTGTCCATAAATGTCGATCTTCAGTTTACCGCCGCTTTTTCTTTCGACGAGCTCTTTAAAGCTGTTCGCAAAACGCGCGTTCGTACAATCCAGCGGTCCAGCATAATGAAACACCATCGTTCTTGACTTGATTTCAGCGGCATCAGCATCTCTCACAGCCGTTCCACAAAATATTATGGATAACATTACGGCCGCCATCAAAAATACAACTGGTTTATTTCTTTTGCTCATAACATCATATCCCTTCATACTAATTTTTATTTACAACGAAAGTCTGATTGTTTCTCCAATAAACTAAAAACCGGCGCAGTCTTTTTTATCAGTTATACCTTAGTTGCAGCCGCCTATTCCGGCTTTTTTGTTACAACTTCGATAAAGAGCCCCATCTCTTTTCGGCAGTCGTAATAGGCAAACTGAGTAAGCGCTCCGATACCGTTAAATATCGGGGCTCCGTATCTCTTCTCCATATAGGAATTAACCTCATCAAACGGTGTATCGTCTGTATCAAAACAGAGATGGTGGAGTCCCTCCCCTGACTCCTTAAGAAAATCATAATAAATACTCTGATCGTCAAGCGGCTGCATTAGCTCTATCTGTATTCCGTTAAAATCGGCTACCGCCATGCTCGACTCAATAAGATGGGGCTTTCCGTTCTTGAATACCTCTCCACACGTATTCCTTGAAGAGCTTAAAAAGAACCGGCGAAATTCCCCGGCACCAAGAGAGCGCCAATGCTCTATGGCTTTTTCAATATCCGCTACTACCATACCGATTTGCTTAATTCGTTTTGCCATCTTTTGCATACTACACCACTCCTTAATAAAAAATGCCACTGATAATTAATACACACCTTATATTTTTAAAATATTTATTATATATATTAGGTATACCTTAATTAATATGGTGTAATTTGTCAAGTCTTAAAATGGCACTTTATAAAAAGCCACACCGCCGCGGCCGGATTGTGCCTGCGTCGTATTTTTGCTATAATGCAACGCAATCACGTTGCATTATAAGGAGCTTCGTAATGCTTCATATCGATATCACAAAAAGGCTGGACAGGTTTTCGCTTGAGATCGTACTTGATATTGACGTCCCGGGCATCACTGCGGTATTCGGACCTTCGGGAGCCGGCAAGAGTACGTTCGCGAAGATACTCGCCGGACTCTGCACACCGGACGGCGGGAGGATATCTTTTAATGAAAAGGTCTTTTTTGACGGCGACGCGGGCGTTGATCTCCCTCCCGAGAGACGCGGCGTTGGATTTCTGTTTCAGGAGCACCGGCTCTTTCCGCACATGAACGTCTTCAAAAACCTCTCCTTTGGCTGCTTCGCCGGAGGCAGGCCTCCCTGCGGCGACGTCGCCGAGATCGCAAAGGTCTTCGGCATCGACCACCTGCTCCGGCGAAGCCCCGCCTCTCTCTCCGGCGGGGAGAGCCAGCGCGCGGCGCTCGCCCGCGCGATACTCGCCGCGGAGAATTTTATCATCATGGACGAGCCTCTCTCCTCGCTTGACGACGCGCTCAGGGAGAATCTCATGGGGTATATCGAACGGATACCGCCGCTGTTCGGTATTCCGATAATTTATATAACTCACAGCAGAGAGGAGGTAACGCGTCTCGCGCAGAGGGTAATCCTCATCGAAGAGGGGCGGGTCATGGGCTGCGGCTCCCCCTCGAAGCTGTTGAAGAAGGGGAGGCGCACCGTCTCCCATCAGGATCAAAAATACGAAGGGATGGATAATCAATGAAAAAATTATTTGCCGCGCTGCTGGTACTGCTGGCTTTCTGCGCCGAGGCAGGCGCCGGGACGCCTGCCGTCACCACCGGGGCCGGTTATATGAAGATGGTACAGGAGCTGGCGGCGGCCTACAAAGAAGAGAGCGGCAAACCGCTTCAGGAGGTATATGGCGGCAATATCGGGCAGATGCTCGCGCAGATCGACGCCGGTAACGGAGTGAACGTCGTGATCAGTGACAAAGGAACGCTGAAAACGGCGAAGTCAAAGACCGGGATCGCCAGGATACAGCCTCTGGGTTCAACGGTCCTCGTCCTCGCCTGGCGCAAAGGGCTCACGCTCTCTTCGCCGAACGACCTGACGGGCGACAATGTAAAATCAGTCGCCTACCCGGACCCGAAGGCGGCGATCTACGGACGCGCCGCCGCGAAGTACCTGGAGACAACGGGGCTGGGAGCGAAGATCGCGCCGAAGATCTCCCAGGTCTCGACCGTGCCGCAGGTCTTTTCCTACCTCGTGTCGGGAGAGATGGACGCGGGGTTCGTGAACCGCGTCGTCGTGCGCGCGGGCGGCGCAAAGATCGGCGGCTCGCTGGAGATACCCTCGGGATACCCGCCGATCGAGATGGTGGCGGCCGTCATAGAGGGAGCGGAAAACGACCCCTCCGTAGCCGACTTCCTCAAATTCCTCGGCAGCGGCAGGGCGAAGTCGATCATGAAAAGGCACGGCGTACAGTAAGCGGGGGATATCCACATCAACAGCGGATTCTTTTCCCCGACGCTGATATTTTCGATCAGGCTGACGGCTGTCAGCTGCGGCGCGGCGCTGCTCCTTTTTCTCGCGCTGGGGCTGCCGGCGGCCCTTTGGTTCAGCCGTTCACGCTCGCTATGCGCGAGGGCGGCGGCCTTCTTTATCACGCTGCCGCTCGTCTTCCCGCCGATCGCCCTTGGATATATGCTGCTTCTGCTGCTCGGGCGCGGCGGCCCGCTTGGCTCCGCCGAGCATTACCTGGGGCTGCGGCTGGTCTTCTCGCAGGGGGCGGTGATCTTGAGCGCCTTCGTCGCGGGGCTGCCGCTCTTCGTCCGCCCCGCGCAGGCGGCCTTTCAGGAGCCGGGAATGATAAAGCTTGAGGAGGCTTCGCGCGTCCTCGGCTGCGGCCCGGTAAAGACCTTCTTCCTCGTCACGATGCCGCTGGCGAAAAGAAGCATCTTTTCGGGGCTGCTGCTTGCCGTGGCGCGCGCCTCGGGAGAGGTGGGCATCACAATGATGCTCGGCGGCAACATCGCCGGGCGCACCAACACGCTGTCGCTGGAAATATTCAACTGCGTCTCACGCGGAGATTTCGACGAGGCGACCAGCCTCTGCCTGTTGCTTGCCTCGGTCAGCATGGCGATATACTTTGTTCTGGACAGACTGCAAAAGGAGAGCTGATGATGTTTTACATATCCGACGGTTATATAGAAGAGCTGATCCATGAGGACCTTCAGCATATGGACCTCACTACCCTCTCGATGGGCATCGAGGAGGTGCCGGGGCAGATTACCGCCTTCCCCAAACGTGGCTGCCTCCTCGCCGGAGTTGAAGAGGCGGCGAGGATATTTGAAAAGTGCGGCGCAAAGGCCAAAATTTTGATTCCCTCCGGCACAAGGGCGGAGGGCGGCGAAAGCTGCCTGATCGTCCGCGGGACGGCTGGACGGCTTCATGCCTGCTACAAACTCGCCCAAAATGTGATGGAGTATTCCTCGGGCATCGCCACACGGACGGCGGCGATGCTTGAGGCGGCGCGCGCGGAGAATCCCGGCATACATGTCGCCGTGACGAGAAAGCACTTCCCCGGAGCCAAAGCGCTCTCGCTCAAAGCGGCGCTCGCGGGGGGAGCCTCCCTGCACCGCCTCGGCCTCTCGGATTCCATCCTGGCCTTCGATCAGCACCGGGTATTCACCGACGACTTTACCGCGCTTATCCCCCGCATGGCGGAGGCCTTTCCCGAAAAGAAGATCGAGGCGGAGGCCGACAGCCCCGAAGAGGCGATGAGCTATCTGCGTGCGGGCGCCGACATGGTACAGTGCGAACGTTTCGCGCCGGAGGCCCTTTCGGCCTTTGTCAAGGAGGCGAAGTCTGCATTTCCGAAGGCGGTCATCGCCGCCGCCGGCGGCATAAACGCCGACAACGCCGGAGAATACGCCGCGGCCGGCGTCGATATCCTTGTCACCTCGTGGGTCTATTTCGGCAAGCCGGAAGATATCAAAATGAAATTTTCACGGATATAAAAGAAAACCTTCTGACAATATATACCAACCGCGGCTCTCGGCAAAAGCATGGCTGAGGGCCGCGTTTTCATGCAATGTGTCAGCAACGCCCCTATTTTGTTCTTTATTATTCAATAAAAACAACGATTATTTCCCTTTTGCTCGGTTTCCAAAGCTTGAATTATTCCTTACAGCATGCTATCATAATTTTTGCAACATAGTTGCATTTAATATTCAACAGGAGGCACCACAATGAACAACGCACTTTTTACATTTGCAAGGCCAGAAAATGAACCCTCGATGAGTTATGCCCCCGGATGTCCCGAAAGAGAGCTGCTCAAAGAGGCCATAAGAGAGATCGAATCCGAGACCGCCGAGATACCGCTCGTCATAAACGGCGAGTTCGTCCGCACGGGAAACACCGGCAGCGTCGTGATGCCGCACGACCACGGGCATAAGCTCGCCGTTTACCATAAGGCGGGAGCTGAAGAGATGGAGCGCGCGATCGCGGCGGCAAACGCCGCCCACGAGAGCTGGAGCAATATGCCGTGGACGGAGCGCGCCTCTATAGTATTGAAGATAGCGGAACTTATAGATAAGAAATACCGTTATATACTGAACGCCGCGACGATGATGGGACAGAGCAAGAGCGTCTGGCAGGCGGAGATCGAGGCGGCGAGCGAAACGATCGACTATTTCCGTTTCGGCGTCCACTGCATGAACGAGCTCTACGGCGACCAGCCGGCCTCCGAGGAGGGCGTCATCAACCGTCTTGAGTACCGCCCGCTCGAGGGCTTCGTCTACGCCATCTCGCCCTTCAATTTCACGGCCCTCGCGGCGAATCTGCCGATGGCCCCCGTCATGATGGGCAACACGGTGGTCTGGAAACCGGCGACGACCTCGCTGCTTTCCAGCTGGTATCTGATGAAGATATTCATGGAGGCCGGCGTCCCCGCGGGCGTGCTGAACTTCATGCCAGGCCCCGGCTCGGTGGGCAGCGGCGTGGTGCTCAAGAGCAAAGACCTCGCCGGAATCCATTTCACCGGCTCGACACAGGTCTTCAACGGCCTCTGGAAGGGCGTCGCCGAGAATCTCTCCATCTACCGTTCATATCCGAGGCTCGTCGGCGAGACGGGCGGCAAAGATTTTGTCTTCGTTCACGCGTCTGCGGATATAAAGGCCGCCGCCACGGCGATGATCAGGGGCGCTTTCGAGTATCAGGGGCAGAAGTGCTCCGCGACCTCCCGCGCCTATATCCCCGCGAGCCGCTGGGATGAACTTAAGGCCAAGTTTGACATAATGATGCCGCAGGTGCGCACGGGCGACCCGCGCGATTTCCGGAATTTCGTCAACGCGGTGATCGACGAGGTCTCTTTCGACAACTGCATGGAGTATATCGAATATGCGAAGAGTTCGCCCAAGGCGGAGATACTCTTCGGCGGCACCGGCGATAAGAGCGTCGGGTATTTCGTACAGCCGACGATAATCAAGACGACAGATCCGCATTTCCGCTCAATGGAGGAGGAGATATTCGGCCCCATCCTCACCGTCTATGTCTATGACGACGATAAGTTCGCGGAGACGTTGGATATCTGCAACAATACCTCTCCCTACGCGCTGACGGGCGCGGTATTCGCAACCGACCGCGACGCGATCAACAGAGCCGAAAACGTCCTCAGATACGCGGCGGGGAACTTCTATATCAACGATAAGACAACCGCCGCCAGCATCGGGCTGCAGCCCTTCGGCGGCGCTAGAGCCTCGGGAACCAACGACAAGGCCGGCAGCAAGCTGAACCTGATCCGCTGGTGTTCGCCGAGGACGATCAAGGAAAACCTCCTGCCGCCGCATGATTTCAAGTACCCCTACATGCAGGAGGATTAACCGCTAAATCTGCTTATCCCGCTCTCCCAACTGGATAACGCCGCATCTGAGCAATGCGGCGGCATAAAAGAGCCGGCGTGCCCACGCCGGCTCTTTTTTTGTCGTTTTATTGTGTTCTGTCCAAATAGCCTGGCCGCGCTTTGTCAGCGCTTTACCGGCATTCCCTCTTTCGGCAGGTATTTCAGGGGGTCAAGCGGCGTCCCCTTCGCGTTGCGCACCTCAAAATGGAGATGATTGGCCGTCGCGCGGCCCGTGCGCCCCACTTTGGCGATCACGTCGCCCTGTTTGACCCGCTGGCCGACCTTGACGTCGTTGGATGAATTATGCGAATAGAGGGTCCAAAGCTTGCCGTTATGGTTGATGACGATGACCTTGCCGTATCCACGGAATCCCGGCCCGCCGTTGGAGACGACCTCAACGACGCCGTCAAGTACGGCAAGTACGGGAGTACCCTTCGGGGCCAGGAGGTCGACGCCGGTATGCCGGCGTCTCTTGCGGCTGAAACCGCGGCTGAAGTTGCAGGACTTCAGCGGCCATTTCATATCTTTTATAAAATCAGGCGCTCCGCCTGATATCATTTCCTCTTTATCCCATTCGATATCTCCCGGCGAGGCAAGTTTTCTGATCGCCGTCTCGAGCGGGTCTTCCTGGAATTCCTGATAGTCCACCCCATCCGCGAAGAGCGGCGCGGGAACGGCTAATGAGAGCAGGAACAGCAGCGCGCCGGCAGCGGCGAACGCCTTAAACGGAAGTTTCATTGATCTGTCAGCAGAGAGAGCATCTCATCCATGATCTTTGAATCATGCCTGCCGTTGCGCATCTTCATAGAATGGTCAGCTCCTTCTATCACATAATATCTCTTGTTTTCCCGGGGAATGTTTATCGCCTCTAGAAGAGAGCGGCAGGCCGCGTCAGAGAAGATGGCGTCGTTCGAGCCGCGGAAGGCCACCGCCTCCCTCGCCCGGATATCGTTGAGCATCTCGGTATCGACGCTCTCGCGCAGCGTGGAGAGGATCGGCAGCGGCATCATCGTACGCTCCGCCTCGGGCATCGAGACGAGCCCCGTTCCGCTGAGAATGACCTTACCGACGGCGTATCCTTCGCCGCAGGCAAGCGCCAGCGCGATTATGCCGCCAAGCGAAAAACCCCAGATCCATAATTCGGGGGGAGATTGAGACTCCACATGGCGCAGCGCGGCCGCGCAGTCGTCAAGCTCGTTTCGGAAGCTCTTCCCGCGAAAGGCCTCCATTATCCAGCCTCCGACATCGTCGCAGTAGTCTTCGCGGTTCGCCGCCCTTCGGCTCGTCTCACAGAGCCAGGGCGTGAAGCCGCGCTCCGCCAGGATGCAGGCAAGGTGACGGAATTTATTATACGGCGAGAGGTTGGCGCTGCTGTGGACGCCGTGAAGCAGCAGCACATGCACGCCGTTTGCCGCCTCCGGATAGAGGCGGCTCAGTTTGACCTGCCGGGCACCGAAGCTGCCCGGCAGGATAGTTGTCTCGTTTTTGAATTTATCCGCCATTATCTCTTTATTATACAGGTCATTCCGTTAGAGACAGAATGATCAGAATAAATATCATACATGCCTGCCGATAAATAGCTTTGGGTCTGCCGCGCAAAGCCGCGTACCGTCACGGCGCAGGAGCGGCAAACCCAAAGTTATGGCGCGCAAATGGCCTGTATAATTCTTATTTTCCCTGATGTGCGGCGAGCGCGCAGGCGGAGGCGATCGAAAGGAGCTTCGCCTCGGCGGAGTCGGCGCGGCTGGTGAGGACGATCGGGGCCTTCGCGCCGAGAACGATGCCGGCGGTCTTATTCTCTGAGAAGTAGACTATCGCCTTCGCGAGCATGTTGCCGGACTCGATTGTCGGGACATGGAGAATGTCGGCGTATCCGGCGACATCTGATTTGATCCCCTTGTGGTGCGCCGATTCGGGAGATACGGCGTTGTCGAGCGCGAGAGGTCCGTCGATCAGGCAGCCCTTGATCTGGCCGCGGCGGTTCATCTGCGTGAGGATGGCGGCGTCGATCGTCGGCGGCATATCGGGGTTCACCACTTCGACGGCGGCGAGGGCGGCGACCTTCGGGCAGGCCACGCCGAAGGCGTGCGCGAGCTCGACGACGTTCTTCACGATGTCGACCTTCACCTTGAGTTCGGGATACATGTTGAAGGCGGGGTCGGAGATGAAGAATACGCGGTCATAGCCCTTTATCTGATGAATATAAACGTGTGAAAGCGTCTTGCCGCTACGGAGGCCCTTTTCCTTATTGAGCACGCCGCGCAGGAAGTTGGCGGTGGCGACCATACCCTTCATAACGATCTGGGCCTCGCCGCTGGAGACGAGTTCGACGGCCTTGAGCGCCGCGGCCGCCTCGCCGCCTCTCTCGTCCACTATTTCATAGTTGGCGAGATCGATTCCAAGCTTGTCGGTCACCTCTTTGATCTTATCGGCGTTGCCGACGAGGAATGCGTTCGCGATACCGGCTTTGCGCGCGTTCTCAACAGCTTCCATTACCTCGGCGTCTTCGGCGCAGGCGACGCTGATCTTTTTGGGTCCGACTTCCTTGGCGTAGACAAGAAGCTGATCGAGATTACGAATCTGTTCCATCTGTAAAAAACCTCCCTAAATTTACGGCCCTCTGCGAGCGGCCAAAGCTTACAAAGATATGTGACTCATTATACACTCAAATTTTTTGTTTGTAGAATCTATTAACGCAATTTGACTTACGATTTTACACCAAGAGATATTATCTTCGTAAAGGCCCGCTCGGGCGTCAGGTCAAGGTATTCGACCTTCTCTTCGGGGAAGAAGAATACCAGCCCCGTCGTCGGATTCGGCGAGGTAGGGACGAAGATCGTCAGCTGTACGGAACCGTCCTCAAGCACCTCGCGCCGCGAGACGAAGCCGATGATATAGCCCCCGGCGACCGGCACCTTCGCAGTCCCGAGATAGCTGTTTTCACCGCCGCGCGCCGTGAATGTCTGGATGATGTCGCGGAAGGTCGTATACCAGCCGCCGATCACTGGTATCTTTGTAATGACAAACTGCTCCAATAGGCTGAGGACCGACCTTTCGCGGCGGCGCAGTTTCCTGCCGATGTATACGAGCAGAAAGACGAGAAAGACGCTGATCGCCGCCGTCGTTCTAAGCGACTGGGTAATGCCGAAGATCTTCGAGCCGATCGACTCGAAGAAGTACAGCAGATAATAGAAGATGAATATGAAGAGGGCAAGCGGCAGCAGCGCCACACAGCCAAGGAAAAAATCGCGCCCGAGCCTTCCGAGAAAGCTCACCTTGCTCCGCTCCGCTTTTTCCGCCGCGTTGTTCTTTTTATCGGAATCCATACAATCACCGCTCCTAGACTTGTCAATTACACCCGCCATGCGCTATTCTATCATCAGAAGAGTTCAGGGGGTATCAGCATGAAAACACAAAGAAACTGGATCTACTATATAACACTTTTCCTTGTGTCCATATATTTTACACTTTACCACAGGTTGTCGGTATACGGGAAGGAGAAAATTCCGCGGGACCGCACGGTCATCGTCGCGCCTAACCACGCGAGCTATCTCGACCCTCCGGTCGTCGGCTATGCCTTCTATCCGGAATATCTCAAATTCATCGCCTGGGAAAAATTGTTTTCCTTTCCTCCGCTGGGAGCATTTCTGCGCGCGATGGGCTCCGTCCCCGTCTCGCCGGAGAATAAAAACAGCTCCGCCGCGCTGCTGCGCCTCGTCATGGGCTTTATAGAGGAGGGATATAACGTCTTCATCTGCCCCGAGGGACACCGGACCGAAAACGGACGGCTTCAGCCGCTCGAGGGCGGCGTGGCGATCATGTCGCTCAAGACGGGTGCCCCGGTGATCCCCACATATGCGGCGGGGACCTACCGCGCACTCTCCCCACAGATGAAGTTTCCCCGTCCCCGCAAGCTGACGGTGACATTCGGCGATCCCATCGACCCCGCAGCGCTGCCCGAAGGGCTGACGGAAAAGGAGAAACGCCGCTACATCCTAGACAAGATCGAGGAGTTTTATCGGGCCGAGGACGCCAAAGACAAAGCAAAATATCCGCTGGATTAATTTGCATTCGCGGCGGTTGGATATATAATAATTAAAAACATTTTAATAGAGTTGGTTTCCGTTCCCGGGGAGTCGCTCCGCGGGTGGGGAGAGGACGGTGCGATATTGTCGATAAGAGTCTTTTCCCTATGGAAAAGGCTCTTTTATTTACGGGGATGATTGAATGGACGAGGTAAGAAAAGAGGAAAACAGAATCGGGGTCGCGGCGGTGATCGTCGAAGACCCGGGCAGCGTGCGCGAAGTGAACGAGGTGCTGCACAACTTCAGCAGCCTAATCGTCGGGCGGCTCGGGATACCCTACAGGGAACGCGGAGTCAGCGTAATCTCCGTGGTCCTTGACGGCGTGCCGGACCAGATCAGCGCGCTGACGGGAAAGCTAGGCAAGATAAAATCGGTCACCGTTAAGGCCGTCATGTCTAAAAAATGATCTTATTTAAAAGGAGCGAAGATAAAATGAAAAAAATCGTCACGGCATTACTTGCGGTATTGATATTCGCCGCGGGGGCGTTTGCGGCGGACTATCCCGCGAAGCTCGCCATCACCTATGTGAAGGCCCCCCTCAACGTTCCCTCGATCGTAGCTAAGTATAACAAAAGCTTTGAGGCGGCCTATCCCGGCGTGGCGCTCTCCTTCCCCGAACTGACGGAGGGGCCGAAGCAGACCGCCGCGCTCGCGGCGGGCGAAATCGGCATCGCCAGCTGCCTCGGAGCCACCTCGGCGCTGCTCGCCGCCTCCGAGGGGCTGGACATAAAAATCGTCGGCATCTACTCCCGCGCGCCCAAAGCCTTCATGATCGTCGTGAAGGACCCCGCGATAAAATCTGTGCGCGACCTCAAAGGCAAAAAGGTGGCCGGCCCCAAGGGGACGATACTCCACCAGCTGCTCGCCGCCGCCCTCGAAAAAGAGGGCATGACGGTCAAGGATGTACAGTTCATACAGATGGACCTGCCCTCAGGCGCGAACGCCCTCGCGAAGGGCAGCGTCGACGCGGCGCTGCTCGCGGGACCGGCGGCCTATAACACCCTCGCCTCCGGCGCGAGAATGCTGAAAAACGGCGAAGGGCTCGTCGACGCGACCATCGTGATCGCAACGACGGAAAAATTTCTCAAAGAATACCCGAAGGCCGTCGAGACCTTTATGGAGACACACAAAAAAAGCATCGAATGGATGAAGAAAAACCCGCTGGCGGCGAAAGAGATGACCCAAAAAGAGACGGGGCTGCCGATGGCCGGCGTTGAGGCGATGTACCCCTGGTACGACTTCGACCCGCAAATACGCAAAGCAGATATCGAAGAGCTGGTGCGCACACAGAAATTCATGTTAGACAACGGCCTCCAGCGTAAGAAAATCGACGACGTCAGGAAGCTGGTGCGCTAAAATGGCGCTTATGGATACGCCGCGCGCGAACCGGCTGCACATCGCCTTCTACGGCAGGCGCAACGCGGGCAAGTCAAGCCTCATCAACATGGTCACGGCGCAGCAGACCGCGCTCGTCTCAGAATACGCGGGTACCACTACGGACCCCGTCATCAAGAGCATGGAACTTCTGCCGCTAGGACCGATCGCCGTCATCGACACGGCGGGGCTTGACGACACGGGGGAGCTTGGAGAGCTGCGCATCGAACGCTCAAAAGAGATGATGAACCGCACCGACCTCGCGCTGCTCGTCGTCGGCGCGGCGGAGGCCTCCGTCCCCGAGCAGGGGCTCGCGCTTGAGAAAAAATGGCTCGCGGAGCTGCGCGACCGCAAAATAACCGTCATCGGCGTACTAAATCAGATAGACAGAATCCCGCCGGAGAGGGCCGATACAATAAGGACGGAGCTCGAGGACGAATTTGGGATCCCCTTCACCGCGGTATCGGCGCTGGACAAAAAATACCGTCCGGCCCTGCTCTCCGCGATCATCAAAAACGCCCCCACCGACTTTGAGACGCCGACGCTGACCGGCGACCTCTTCGCCCCCGGCGCGTCGGTCGTGCTCGTCGCGCCGCAGGACATCCAGGCTCCGAAGGGACGCCTGATACTGCCGCAGGTACAGGTAATACGCGACATCCTCGACCACAAGGGCATGGCCCTCACCTGCACAGCAGACCAGCTGCCAGAAATGCTCGCAGCTCTCAAGGAGCCGCCGGCGCTCGTCGTCACCGACTCGCAGGTCTTCGGCCGCGTCAACGCTCTGCTGCCGCGCGAGGTGCCGCTCACCTCGTTCTCCATCATCATGGCCCGCAGCAAGGGCGAGCTCTCCGTATTCGTCGAGGGGGCGAGGGCGATAGACAAGCTCAAACCGACGGATAAAGTCCTCATCGCCGAGGCCTGCACCCACGCGCCGCTCAACGAAGACATCGGACGCGAAAAACTGCCGCGCTGGCTGCGCGAAAGAGCCGGAGAGGGGCTCGTCACAGAGATAGCCACCGGCCTCGACTTCCCGAAAAACCTCGGCGACTACGCGCTGATACTCCACTGCGGCGGCTGCATGTTCAACCGCAAGCAGCTCATGAGCCGCATCGTCGAAGCCCAGGCCGCCGGCGTGCCGATCACCAACTACGGCATCGCGATCGCGCAGCTGAACGGCATCCTGGAACGCGTAACGGAGATGTTCAAAAAATAACGTTCCCCACTCATAAAAAAATTTTTTTGCGGGCACGGCTCAAAATAGCGCCGTACCCGCATATTCATACATACAAACTTTTTGTGCTATAATATCGCTTTAGCGTGATAGCATAACATCAATGGAGTGATATTAATGAGATACTATAAAGAGGCAAAGGCAAAAGAGCTGTCGCAGAACACGCGCATATTCGCGGCGGTGAGAGAGATCATCGAGCGTGTCGGCAAACATGGGGATATTGCCGTCGCCGACTATAACGTAAAATTCGGCGGCGCGCCCGCGGCCTCCTTCCGCGTACCACAGAGCGAGCTGGAACGCGCCTACGAGGAGATATCACCGGAGCTGCGCGGCGCGATCGAGCGCGCGGCGGCGAACATCAGAAAATTCGCGGAGCTGCAAAGGGATTCCCTTTGGCCGCTCGGAGAGGTCGAGGTCGAGGAGGGCGTATTCCTCGGACACTCGGTGATTCCCGTAGATTCCTGCTGCTGCTACGTCCCAGGCGGCAACCATCCGCTCTTCTCTACGGCGCTCATGCTCGTCATCCCAGCGAAGGCGGCGGGAGTGCCGCGCGTCTGCGCCGCCGTGCCGCCGATGCGGGGAAGCGTCCTGCCCCATCCCGCGACGCTCGCCGCCCTTAAGGCCGCAGGCGCGGACGAGGTCTACGCGGTGGGCGGCGCGCAGGCGATCGCCGCCTTTGCCTGCGGTACGGAGACGATCGCCCCCGTGGCGATGATCGTCGGGCCTGGCAACAAGTACGTGACTGAGGCTAAACGCCAGGTCTACGGCAAGGTCGGGATAGACTTCATCGCCGGTCCAAGCGAGGTGCTCGTCATCGCAGACGACAGCGCTTCGCCGACTGTCGCCGCCGCCGACATCCTCGCGCAGTCGGAGCACGACTGCGACGCGGCGGGGATACTCGTCACCACTTCGGAACGGCTAGCGCGCGAGACGGAGGCAGAGGTGACGCGCCAGCTCGCAAATCTTGACACGGCGGAGACAGCCGCGAAGTCCTGGGAGGAGAACGGCAGGATAATCATCGCCGACTCCCTCTCAGAGGCGGCGGATATCGCCAACGAAATAGCGCCCGAACACCTTGAGGTCAACGTAAAAGAGCCCTTCGAACTGATGGGGCTGCTGCGCAACTACGGCTCGCTCTTTATCGGAGAGGGCTCCGCCGAGGTATTCGGGGACTATGTGGCGGGCACGAACCACACGCTCCCAACCATGGGCGCGGCGCGCTATACCGGCGGCCTGTCGGTGATGAACTTCCTCAAGGTCTGCACCTTCCAGCACATCACCCCGCAGGGAGCCGCAAAGCTGGCCCCGGACGCCGAAACGATGGCGGCGGCGGAGGGGCTTACGGCCCACGCAAAGGCCGCGGCGGCGAGGATCAGGAAGATATAGGAGGCCGCTACGCTGACGCACCTCTTGCCGCCTCATCTGCCATAGGCGGACACGGCGGCATCTTAAGAAAATAAAGAAGCTCCGGCGGCGGCACAATTTGGAAACTTGTGCTGCCGCCGGATTTTTGGGTTGTACCTCTTATAGCCTTAACCTATTTTTTCATTTCAAAACCGCTTTATATGCCCAGAAACACAATCCACAGCGGGATCGTTACCGCGGAGAGGAGAGTCGTGAGGACGGTTATCTCCGCGGCGCGGCTGCCGTCCAGACCGATGCCCTTCGCGAGGACGAACAGCGTCACGGCCGTCGGCGTCGCCGTTACCAGTACGGCGACATTTTTCAGCGCGGCGTCGACGCCGGCGGCGTTGAGACAGCAATAGAGTATCGCCGGATGGATGAAGAGGCGCATCAGCACTTCGCGCCAGCAGGAGGCGAGGGCCTTCTTTGCGCGGCTGACCTCTATCGAAGCGCCCAGCGTAAGCAGCGCCATGCCGGTCGCCGCACTGCCCACCATTTGAAATGACTTATCCAGCGTCGAGGGCAGGGCTTTCATGCCAAAGGCCACCAGGAGTATCCCGCACGCGGGGGCCATCACCATCGGGTTTTTCAAAATGCCCTTTACCGCATTTTTCAGGAAACCCGGCATGTCACCGCGGCGTGCGAGTATCAGTTCGCTCGACAGGGGGGACAGAAGATTATAGAGCGGCATCGCGATGGCGATATAGAGCGCCAGCAGCCCGATCGCCTGATTTCCGATCACCGCCTGGACGGTCGGCAGCCCGACGTAGATTGTGTTGGGGCGCATCGCCGCCGCGGTGGTGAGGGCGATCCGCCGCCTGTCCCTGACACGGAATATCCAGCGTTCCGCTGCATAGGCGACAAGCATCGCCAGAAGCGCCGAACCTGCCACGGCCCAGAAGAATGAGGTCTGCGCCCGCATATTTTCGTCTATCTGAAAGGCGTTGCGGAATAAAAGCGAGGGCGAAATTATCCAAAAGAGAAATTTTGAGAGGGTAGAAATATCGCTCTGTGTGATGAAGCCCCTCCTAAAGAGCAGATTTCCCGCCGTCAGAAGAAAGGCCAGCGGAAGGATCAGGATAAATCCCCTTATTAACGTATCCATCAATATGCTCCCCTCTATAAAGTCCGCAGGAGCCCCCTCTTACAGCCGGGGACTCCTGTCGGAACAATTTTTGCGTTATATGACGCGGCTTTAGATATAGGCCCCGCCGTTGACGTCGAGCACTTCACCAGTCGTCCAGCCCGCCTCGTCGCTGGCAAGATAGAGGATGGCGTAGGCGATCTCATCCATTTCGCCGACACGGCCCAGGGGGATATTTTTTATCAGCCCGTCGATCAGATGCTGCTCCATGCCAAAGAACATGCGCCCTTTGAGGGGGCCGGGGGCGACGACGTTCGCCGTTATATTCCACGGAGCAAGTTCTCTTGCGAGGGTCTGTGTCAGGCCGACTATCCCGGCCTTCGCGGCGGCGTAGTTGACGCCGACCCCGGGACGTCCTGTACGGCCGCCGATGGAAGAGATATTGACTATACGGCCGTATTTTTTCTCTTTCATTCCGGGGGTCACCGCCTTGCAGGAGTTGAATATGCCCGTCAGGTTGATGTCTATGACGTCCTGCCACTCTTTTACGGTGAGCACGTCTATCGGTTTATGGATGAGGATCCCGGCGCAGTTTATCAGTATGTCTATGCGTCCAAACTCGTCCAGCGCCGACTTCACCGCCGCCTCTATCCCTTCATAGCTGCGGGCGTCGGCCACATATTTGCGCACCTTGTCCTCCATACCGGCGTAGGAGCCCTTTACCCTTTCAAAGACGCTCTCATCGTAGTCGACGAGAATAACGGTGGCGCCTTCCCCAATAAACTTTACCGCCGTGGCGGTAGCTATATCGGAGCCGCCGCCAATAAACATCGCGATTTTATCCTTTACTCTCATAAGCAACACATCTCCTTAATTTATGAAACAATATGACCGGCTCGTTACATGCCAAGCAGCGTCAGGCTGAGTTTCGGCACATAGACGATCACCAGCAGCGCGAATGTGAAGGCGATGATAAAGGGGATCGCCGGCTTTGAGACCGCGATAGGCTTATCCTTTATCAGACCGCTGGCGACAAAGAGGTCAAGGCCGAACGGCGGGGTGGAGAGGCCGATAGCCAGATTAGTCACCATGATGACGCCGAAATGTACGGGATTTACGCCAACCTGCGTGACCAGCGGCAAAAGTATCGGGGCCATTATCAGTATCGCCGGACCGGTATCCATCACCATACCGAGGAAGTAGAATATTATGACTATTACCAGCAGCACCTGCCACTGGGCCGTAAAATAGGTGAGGATGAAATTGGAGAACATCGCCGGGGCCTTGATGAGGGCCAGCATGCGTCCAAAGGCCGTGGCAAAGGCCAGCAGGAAGCAGAGCGGCGCGTATGTCCTGACCGCGCTGCCGAAATATCCCCAGAGTTCGTTGTATTTTATCGACTTATAGACAAAGAGCGCGATAAAGAGCGCGTAGAATATCGATACGCAGGCGGCCTCAGTCGGCGTGACGACACCCGTATAGATACCGCCGAGGATGATCACCGGTGAAAGGAAGGCCCAGAAGCTCTCCTTGAAGAGCGGCCAGAAGCCCTTTTCGTGAAGCTTATTGTAGTTCGCCATGATCTTCTCTTTATCTTCTCCGTGGATCGTACAGTAGACGATGGCATAGACCATGAGGCAGACGCCGATGAACAATCCCGGCAGTACCCCGGCGAGGAACAGCGCTCCCGTAGATACGCCGGTAGCCAGCGAATAGAGCACGAATGGGATGCTCGGCGGGATTATGACGCCCAGACCTCCCGATACCGCCACCATCGCCGCGCAGAAACGCTTGTCATATCCGAGCGAAACAAGGAGCGGGATCGTCATTCCGCCGACGGCGGCCGTCGTCGCGGGCCCTGAGCCGGAGATAGCTCCGTAGAAGAGACAGGTCATGATGACCGCTATCGGCATGCCGGCCCTTCTCTTGCCGACAAAATAGGCGAAGACGTTAAACAGTTTTTCGGATATGCCGCCCTCAGCCATGAGGACGCCGCCCAGGATGAACAGGGGAATCGCTATTATCGGCGTTGAGTCGGCGCCGCTGAAGGTGTTCTGTATAAGCGTCTGGATGCTGCTCGCCCCCGGAGCGCCCGCGATCAGCGGTACAAGGGTGCTAACGATCATCGAGATGGCGATCGGCACGCTCATAGCGAGAAAGAGCAGGAAGACAAAAAATACTATACCGGCCATAACGTTATATTCCCTCCTTCTTCATCGTTTCCTGCATCTCTTCCATCATCTTCAGATGTTCACTTTTTTTGCCGCGCATCTCCATAATGAGTTCGACGATGAGCTGTATCGTGCGTACCACGCTCAGGAAAAATCCGATGCAGAGGGCGCTGTAGACCAGATACATCGGAATCCTCAGCGCGGGAGATACGCGCCCGCTCACCACCAGCGAACGGTAGACTATCAGCGAGTAATAGGTAAACACGGAATAGATGCCGAGGCTGAGGAACTGGATACATATTTCAAGCACCTGTCTGACCTTTTCCGGAAGAAATTCGGCGAGGACGTCGACACGGAGCATGTTTCTCATGTAGATCGTGTAACTCATACTGAAAAACACGGTCCATATCCACATATAGCGGCTGAGCTCCTCCGGCCATGTGAGCGGCGTATTAAAGACATAGCGCATTATGACCTGCAGAAACATCGTGCACGAGATACCTATCATGAGGACGATAAGGACGGTCTCTTCAAAATGTTTATCAAGCCAGCGGATAACTTTCATAGATAACGGTCACCTCTTATCTCTCTAATGAGGGCCGCGAAAAAGATGCATCCCATATTTCCGCGGCCCCTGAAATGTCGATACGACGAGCTTTCGTAAATTACCCTGTAAAGCTATTTTTTCTTAGAGTTGGCGTTGAGTTCCTTGACCATCAGATCGACTACCTGGTTTCCGGCGATCTTACGGATGCTGTCCCACTGCGGTTTGGCGGAGGCGCGGAGCTGATCGAAGGTTTTATTGTCATATTCGATCAGAGTCATACCGCGTTTGAGGAGCTCTTTCTTGGAGTTTTCGGCAAGCTGCGGCATCGAGCCGCCGATCTCCGTCCGCGCCTTTTTCACCGCCAGCTCCAGCGCCTCGCGGTATTCTTTGGGAAGCGAATCGTAGAATTTCTTGTTCATGACTACGTGCATTATATAGAGGTTGTGATGCGTGGCGCAGAGGTACTTCTGCACTTCGTTGAAGTTGTTGGAGAGGATTATGTCGTAGGGATTTTCCTGAGCTTCGACGAGCTTCTGCTGAAGCGAGAGATAGAGTTCGCCGATCGTTATCGGCGTTGGAGCGGTACCCATCGCCTTCCAGCCGACGACGAAGTTGTTGCTCGGCAGGGTCCTGATCTTCATGCCCTTGAAATCTGCGGGGCCGTTGAGCTTTCTATTCGACGTCGTCTCGCGGAATGTCGCGCCCTGCATGTAGCCGAGGAGCTGGAATCCCGCCTTGTTGTATCTTTCCTGGAGGAACTTGTTCACGGGGCCGGAATTAAGCGTCTTGTCGATCGTGTTCTTGTCATAGGTGGAGAACATGAAGAGCATGTCGAACACTGACACCTCAGGGATAAAGTCCACCATTGAATAGACCTGCTCAGAGCTGATGTTGACGCTGCCGTCCTGAAGCTGCTGGGCCGTCTCCTGCGCCGTTCCAAGCTGCGCGGCGGGCATCACCTCGATCGTAAGCTTTCCGCCGGTCTCCGCCTCCGCGTATTTTTTGATGAGATCGGCCATCAGGGCGTTGGCCTCAGTTTTGGGCGAGGTATGCGGATAGAGCAGCGTCATCGGCTTGAGGCTGGCATATTTTGCCGGGTCCGCCGTCGCCGCTGAGAAAGAAGACAGGATCATCGCCGCCGCCATTGCCAAAACCATTGAAAGATAGAACATTTTTCCGCGTTTCATATTGTGTATCCTCCCATTGTGATTGTATATTGATTTGGACAGGCACCCCGCGCGGAGGTTACCTTATCAGCCATCCGCCGGTAATAAGCGTCGTCTCGCCCGTGATGTACGAAGATTTGTCCGAGGCGTAAAAGACAAAGAAATCCGCCACCTCTTCGGGCGTTCCGAAGCGTTTGGCGGGTATGTCGTTCAGGTTGCGCTTGTTGTAATACTCGTTGTTCGCTCCGGACATCGCGGTGGCGATCCTTCCGGGGGCCGCGGCGTTGACCGTGATGTTATATTCCGCAAGCTCGTAGGCCATCGAGCGCGTCAGCGAAACTATCCCCGCCTTCGAAGCCGAATAACAGGCCGCGGCCGGGCCGTGTTCGCTGCCCGTCAGGCCGACTATCGAGGACATATTGATTATCTTCCCATACCGCTGCTCAATCATATAGCGGCTGACGAGACGGGAGACGTAAAATACGGAGTCCAGATTGACCGCCATCACCTCGCGCCAGGTGTCGATCTCCAGCTCATAAAAGGGTATTTTGAACCCCCCGGGCTTTTTCGGAGATATCCCCGCGACATTCGCAAGAATGTCTATTCTGCCAAGCAGCTCCGCGGAGCGTTTTACCGCCGACGCTACCTCTTCCGGCTTTGATACGTCGCAGCGGATCGGATAGGCCTTTACGCCCAGAGCCTCCGCCTCCGCCGCGACGGCGGCGTTCTTTTCCTCATTGCGCCCGTATATCGCGACATCCGCGCCCTCTTTTGCGTAGGCAAGCGTGATGGCTCTTCCTATCCCCGCGTTGCCGCCGCTTATGACCGCCTTTTTACCTTCAAGAATCATCCTTTTCACCTCCCCTTTTTTGACAGATTTTTATTCTATTCCGTGTGCTTTGAAATATTCTTTCGCCGTCTCCAGCGTCCGGCGCGCGTGCTCCACCGCGCCTATGCGGCTCACCCTCTTAACGTGCGGCATCTCCACGCAGAGGACGACGTCGTCGTTGAGATTTTTCACAATGCCGGCGATATCTATCGCACCCTCGCCGACATAGAGACGCTCCGCCCGTCCAGTGTGAACGAGGCTCTCCTTATCCGTCGGGATTTCCCCGCCGGCGTCGCAGATATGAATGGTCTTAAAGAGCTCTTTAGGGGTATCTATCAGCTCCGCCGGCGTTACGCGCGAGCGGTAGAAGTGCAGGGTATCGAGAAGTATGAGGGCGTTCTCTCTTTTGACCGCCGCGAGAAGCTCTCTGGCGCTCTTAAGGTCTTTGACCTCCGCCCAGGTGACGAACTCAAGATTCACGGACATGCCATACTTCGCCGCCAGATCGCACAGCTCGCCGAACTTTTCCGTATAAAAAGCCTTATCCGGCGTCCAGATGTTGGTTATCACATTTTTCACGCCAAGCTTCGCGGCCGCTTCGAGGTGCGGTTCGTATTTTTTTATCTCAGTCGTATTTTCGTCGATCTTCGCAAGCTCAATATCATTGATCCGCATCCCCGTGTCTTTGAGCGCCTGCTCTGTAAGTTTGAAAAGCTCGCCGCCGTTGGATATGTCGTGGTTTACCTCTCCCGGCAGCCCCTGGCTTATGGTACGCAGGCTCACATAGTCATAGCCGAGCAGATGGGTATTATAGATCATCTCCGCGGGAGTCCACGGAAGCCAGGTAAGATGCGCGATCGAATATTTTCTCGCCATTACAGCTCCTCCTTAAAAAGCTTTCCGGTAAATTATTCCGCCGGTCTTGCTATCGCCATTTTAATTTTTGGTTCTAATAATAATACAAATTATTCCGTAAAACGGAATTAAAAATCAAATACTGGAATTTTAGTATAAGATAAAGGGTAGTTATTACGTTGTCAAGGCATTTTACTTTAAAATATATTTCAATTAATGAAAAAAACAATGCTCTGTTTTGTATTTTTTTAAGTGATTTGTTTTATAAAAAATACCAACACTTATTAAAAATTTTTTTATCCGTATGATGGATGCTAAATATAAATACATATGGCCGCGGAGGGTTGCCTCTCCGCGGCCATATGTAAAATATTGGCATTTTTAACTTATATCTCTAGTTATGCTTCATTATGATATATTTCAACAATAAGCCGGCAGTGCCTGCCGATACACTCAAGCGCTGTCTCAAGGTCGGCCCGCCAAAAGGATTCTATCAGTATCCTGTGTTCTTCCATTATCTCGTCGGGAGGGCGGCGTTTACGCACAGACTGTACGACCAGACGCGTCATGTCGTCGCATATCTTTTCCCACAGCGGTCCCAGCTTTGTAACGCCGAGAAATTCAATGATCGCCGTGTGGAACTGCATATCCTTCTTCATAAATTCAACGGGATTATCCTTCACCCTCTCCATCTCGTCGGCGATGACCACGAGCTGCCCCGCCAGCACCTGCGGACGCTTTGTCGTTATTATCTTTCGCACAATGAAGGGTTCGATCATCTCGCGCAGCAAAAAAAGCTGATATTCGTCGTCGGAATTTACCTCGGAGACAACTATTCCCTTATGTTCGCGCCACAACACCCAGCCCTCCTGAGAGAGGCGCTTCAGCGCGTCGCGTATGGGGGTGCGGCTGACTCCCATCTCCGCGGCGAGAGCCCTGTCCATGAGAGAATTACCCGGGGCAAGCTCGCCGTTGATTATCTTCTTTTTTATCGCCTCATAGACATAGTTTGAAAGACTCTCAGACTTCTTTTTGGAAATATCCGTCTCATCCGGCCTGTACAAACAATCCGCCCCCTCCGTGTTCCGATTTCCGATCAAAGTTGTTTTCCTTTAAAACCGGCTGCTTTCAATACAGGTGTAAGCGTTGTATTAAATATTATACAATACCGCCCCTCTTTACGCAGCCTTAAAAGAACTCACCTTCGTTATCAGCCGGAAGGCCCAGCCCTGGAGAAGGACGATCAGGAAAAAACCGGAGAGGAATCCGATGTTGGTGTAGCCGCCGGCCGGAGTCTTGAAGAGGTCGACGCAGACCCCCGTGCCCCACTGGAAGACGATCACCATAAGATAGAGGAACATGTTTATCACGCCGACGGTGCCGCCGTTCTGGTTCAGCGGCACGAGAGCACGCACCGCGTTGCCCATAAAGACATAGCCGCAGCCGTTGAAGAAGCCAACCATAAATCCCGCCGCCCCGAAAAGCGCCGGAGATTTCGCAAAGATGGAGAGCAGGAGCCAAAGTACCCAGCTCGCCTGCGTCAGCATGCAGACGGTGAAGAGACTCCGTTTTTCATCGCGGCACCGCTTGACGAGCCAGCCGCCGAAGGCGGGGCCGGCGACCATCCCGAAGCTTATCCAGGTCGCGCAGAGGTAGGCGGTATCCCGCGCCATCCCCGCGGAGCTCTGGAGCCAGGCGACCGCCCACAGCCCCTGCAGCGCGGCACTGGCAGCGGCGGAGATGCCCCAGGTGTACATCACCACGCGCAGGGGGAATTTCCGCCAAATATTTTTCAGGACCGCCCAAAGCTCGCGAGAGACCGCCGCCGGATTTACGGCGCCCTCGCCGGGGCGCGGCTGCGGCTGCGGGTCGAGCCTGCGGAAATAGAGCAGCGAGGCGCCGAGCGCCGAGGCGAAGAGGCCGAGCAGGCAGAATACGCCGCGCGAGCCGATCAGCTCCATCGCAAATCCCAGCGGCGCGACGGCGATGATCGTCCCCGAATGGCCGACGACCATTGAAAGGCCGACGTAACCGCCGTAGTCTTTCTGCGGAAAGCTCACGGCGCAGTATGTGAGTATCCCGGTAAAGGCGCTCGAGAGGCCGAGGCCGCAGAGGGTGCGCCCCAGCCCGACGGCGAAGGCCGTGCCGGAAAACATCATTATAAAGGAGCCGCAGGCGGCGATGAGCAGCGCCGCGCCGCAGCAGCGAAAGGCCCCGCGCCGGTCGATGAGCACGCCCCATAGACCGAAGCTGAGGCCGTAGGTGTAAAAGAAGAGGCTCGATAGAAAGCCGATCGTCGAGGCGGAGAGCCCCAGCGATTCGCCGAGCGGAGGAAGCACTACCACCCCTGATATCCGCATCAGGTTGCTCAGCATAAAACCAAGCAGCAGTACGACAAAAAAGAGGCGCTTCATCCGCGCGGCCCGGCGGCGCCTATTCGGCGCCGTTATTCTTCAGGTATTCCTTAGCGGTGGCGAGGCAGCGGCGCGCGTGTTCCGTGTAGCCGTACTTCTCGACGCGCGCAAGGTGCGGCAGTTCGATGGAGAGCACCGTGTCGGGACGCATCGCCTTCACCATATCGGCGATGTTTATCGCGCCCTCGCCGACATAATAGCGGGCGTCGCGCCCGGTGTAGATGAGCGCCTCTTTATCGTCGCGCGCGGGGATCTCCGCGGGGCCGTCGCAGATGTGGGCCATGTCGAAGAGCTCCTTCGGGCAGGCGGCGAGCTCGGCGACGGAGACCTTTGAACGCCAGGTGTGGAGCGTATCCACCATCAGGCGCGCGTTCGGGCGCTTCACCGTGTTGAGCAGCTCAAGCGCGCCGTCGAGATTCCATACGCTGGCCCAGGTGACAAATTCGAGATTCACCTTCAGCCCGTACTGCGCCGCGAGATCGCAGAGCGCCGCGAATTGTTCCGTATAATAGTCCTTGTTGCCGGTCCAGACGCTGCTGATGACGCCCTTCGCGCCAAGCGAGGCGCCGGACTCAAAGGCCTGCTCGTAGCTCTTCACGTCGACGCCGTCGACGACGCGCGCAAGCTCGATGTCATGTATCGCGATCCCCGTCTCATCGATAGCCTCTTTAAGCGCCTTGTAACGCTCGCCGCCGATGGGGATGCTGAAATCCCGCTCGCCCTTGACGCCCATGTTGATGTTGCGGATGCTGATATAATCGTAGCCGATGAGGGCGGCGTTGTAGGCCATCTCCACGGGGGACCAGCCGAGAACGGTAAGATGCGCTAATGAATACTTATGTGCCATAATTTTTCCTCCTACAATATTTATATTTCGTATAACGGAAAACATTACCATTTATTAGGAACAGCTACACAATAATTATTCTTAGGACTTTTGTCAAGTATTTTTATAATTTCAAATAGAAATAATATTTTCCAATATACGGAATTAAATACTACTTGACAGAATATAATTTAAAGAGTAAAGTTGCAGCATCAGATGAATTTAACGTAAGAGTTATAGAGATTTCTATTTATATGGACGGGAGTGTTATTAAAAATGTCAATGAATTGGCCGGAAAAGGTAATATTCTGCGAAGTCGGGCCGCGCGACGGCCTTCAGAACGAAAAAACGCTGCTCTCCGTAGAGCAGAAGGCGGCGCTCATCGAGGGCGCGGCAGATGCCGGCGTGCCGATCATCGAGGTCGGCTCCTTCGTCCACCCGAAGGCAGTGCCGCAGATGGCGGACACCGACGAAGTGGCGAAGAAGATCCGCCGCCTGCCGGGCGTCGAGTACCGCTGCCTCGTAGCCAATAAAAAGGGCGTGGAGCGCGCGCTCGCCTCCGGCATCACAAAGGTGAAGCTCACTCTCTCCGCCAGCGAGTCGCACGCGCGGGCAAATATGAAAAAATCTATCGCGGAGCTGCTCGAGGGCTTCAAAGAGTGTACGGCCTTCGCGCACGAAAACGGCGCGGCGGTCTCAGGCGCGATATCGACCGCCTTCGGCTGTCCCTTCGAGGGAAAGATCCCCGTCGCAAAGCTCGTGGAGATAACGGAAAAGTTTATGGAGCTCGGCATAACGGAGCTCTCGATGTCCGACACCACCGGCATGGCCAACCCGCGTCAGGTGTATGACACCGCCTCTTTCATGCGCGAAAAATTCCCCGAGGTACGCTGGTTCCTCCACTTCCACAATACGCGCGGCATGGCGCTAGCCAACATGGTGGCGGGACTTAACGCGGGCATCATCCGCTATGACGCCTCTCTCGCGGGACTCGGAGGCTGCCCCTTCGCCCCCGGCGCCTCCGGCAACGTCGCCTCCGAGGATATGCTCCACATGCTCGGCGAGATGGGTATCGAGACCGGCATCGACCTCGACAGGATGATCGCGCTCGCCCGGCAGCTCCAGCAGTGGGTCGGCCACTGCACGGACAGCTCGGTGCTGCGCGCGGGTAAAAACTCCGATCTCATAAGCCGCACCGAGGCAAAAAAGCAGTAAACGACATTCACAGAGAAAGACTCTCCCTCTTTCTTGATTTTGCTGCACAAAACCTCTCCTCTGTGGGGGCCGCGCCTTCTGGCGCGGCCCTTTACTTTATCCCGGGAATCAGCCGGAGAGGCGCCGCCGTCTTTCATCCGCCGCACATTCACAAATTTCCCGCAGTGTTTACAAAAAGCGCGGCAAATGAGTTATCATTATAAAATAACAACAAGATATTTGACCTTCGGGAGGAATTAAGATGGCGGAACCCTTTTCATTCAAATACCAACTCAGCACTATGGCGAAAGAGAGACTTGACCCGTCGGAGATAGGCGTCATGATAAAGCTCAGCATCGAGCATAAAGCCATTTCGCTCACGGCCGGCGAACCGTCGGCGGACATATATCCCGTCGATGAACTGAAAAGGGCCTTCAGTACGATCTTTGAAGACCCCTCGCTGCTCGCCTACGCGAAGGAGGACTTCGGCCTCACGGAGCTGCGGGAGTGGATAACGGAGCGTATGCGGGCCGACGGCATGATCCCCGACTGGGTGACGAGCAGGAATATCCTGCTGACCAACGGCGCGGGCGAGGCGATAGAGCTTGTCGCGGAGACGCTCATCGACCCGGGCTGCACCGTGCTCGTCGAGGCCCCTACCTTCACCGAAACGCTGCTAACCTTCCGCAAGCAGGGCGCTAACTGCGTCGGCGTGCCCGCCGACGACGACGGCATCATCCCCGAAGAGTTTGAAAAGCTCCTGCGGTCGCGCAGCGTCCGCTTCCTTTATACGATACCCAACTTCCAGAATCCGAGCGGACGCACCTCGCCGCTGGCGCGCCGCAGAGAGATACTGGCCATCGCCGCCAAGTACGACATTCCGATATTTGAGGACGACCCGTACCATTATCTGAGCTACGACGAAGAGGCTCCCGCGACATACCTCAGCCTTGCCGGCGACGACCGCCGTGTGCTGCACAGCAACAGCTTTTCCAAGCTAGTCGCCCCCGGAATGCGCTGCGGCTGGCTGGTGGTGCCCGACGCGATAATCCCGCACCTCAACGCCTTCCGCATCAGCGCCGGCCTTACGCGCCCCGCGATACTCCAGCTCGGCCTTTACAATTACCTGAGTTCGGTTGATTTCGGCGAGCGCGTCGGCTTCCTGCGCGACACCTACAGGGTGCGCCGCGACGGTATGGTAAAGGCAATAGAGAAGCACCTCAAACCGCTCGGAATAAAGACGAACTACCCGAAGGGCGGCTTCTTCCTCTGGGGAGAGGCGCAGGGGATCGAGGACATGACCGCCTTCGCGCGCTTCGCGGTGGAAAAGAAGAAGGTCGGCATCATCCCGGGAAGCGCCTTCTATACAATCGACGAGGCGAAGAACGGCCGCGACGCCTTCCGCATCTCCTTCGCGAAGGTAGACCCGCAGACGGCGGAAGAGGGAATAAAGAGGCTCGCGGAGGCCTTCAAAGAGTACCGCTAGGCTGGGAGTACAGGCAGCCGCAGATTTAGGATAAACGCCCTGTCCAAACGGACAGGGCGTTTATGCTGCGGTTCAGGCCGCGCGGTGATTTTATGTCACGCCGCGTCGGATATTACCTGTTTTTCATCTTTTCCAGTAATCTCAGCGCCGTGGGGCTTTTGCCGAGACCGCCGAAGGTACAGCGCAGCTCGAGCGGCAGTTTAAGGCCGACGTCGTACATCGCGGCGATGGTTTCGTCGAGCGGGATCACCTTGTCATAGCCGGCAAGCGCCATGTTCGCCGATGCGACGGCGTTCGAGCCACCCATGACGTTCTTGCCGAGGCAGGGGACCTCCACGCGGTTCGCCACCGGGTCGCAGGCGAGGCCGGTAATATTCTGAAGCGCCATCGAGGCGGCGTCGGCGCACCGCTCCGCGCTGCCGCCCATAAGCTGCACAAGTCCCGCCGCCGCCATGCCGGAACCCGCGCCGCACTCCACCTGGCAGCCGCCCACCTCGGCGGCGAATGTCGCGCCCTCCGCGATGAAGATGCCGACGAGCCCCGCCGCCAGCATCGCGCGCGTGATCTCCTCTTTTGACTTGCCCAGCGCGAAGCCCGCGCCGAGCAGCGTTCCCGGCAGGCAGCCGCAGGAACCGGCGGTCGGCGCCGCAACGACGACGCCCATCGCGCTTTTCGTCTCCATGATCGCCGTGACCGACTTTATGACGTTGTTGAGGATGTCGCAGGGGATCAGCGCGCCCTCTTTGCACGCCGCTTCGATCAGATAGGCCTGGGGGCCGAGTATCCGGTCGGCGTACTCCGTACCGGCAAGCCCCTCTTTAAGGGCTCCCTCCATGATCGAGACCAGTCCGCGCATCTTTTCCAGCACATCTTCTTTCGCAGTGCCGCCGCGCGCGGCTTCGTACTCCGCCGCCAGCTCCCACATCGCAAGCCCCCGGCCCTCGTTATAGGCTAGCATCTCCCCCGCGGTCGAGAAGGGTACGGCGCAGTCCGCGCGCGAAAGCGTCGGCAGCATCGGCGCTATCAGCACAAAATCCAGCGCCCCGTGTTCGGCGGCGGCGACGCGCAGCGCCTCCGGCTCCGGGGCCTTTGAATATTTCAGCGAGAGCAGCGACCCATCGCCGCCTTCCAGAGCCGTTGCGAAATCCGGAGCCGAGCCCGCGACGACCCGCGAGGACTTCATCGCCGCCGCGCCGCCTTGGGGAAACTTCACCAGCACCTCGTAAAAGTCGCCGCAGAGCGAAATGTCGAAACCGTCATAGCGCCGCATCTCGATCATACCGCCGCCGACTGAGACCCCCTCCCACAGATGATGTTCGCCGCCGCGGCCCCATACCTCTATGCGGTAGTTGTTGGGGTGTTCCGCGCCATAGTCGAGAATCCTGAATTCGATCTCCACACCGGCTTCCTCCGCGAGCCGCGCGTAACGATCCACATCCGGCTCCGTTATCTCCTTGCCCAGCATGCCGCAGACAAAGCCCATATCCGTGCCGTGCCCGTCATGCGAGGCGGCGAGCGAGCCGTTCACATCAAAGTCGACGACGGCGCGCAACGGCGCGCCGCCGACGGACTGCCGCACAACGGCGGCGATCCGCGCCGCCCCCGCGACATGAGAACTGGAAGGACCGCGCATTACGGGCCCGATGACGTCGTTAAAGATACTTGCAGGCATTCTGTCCATCACAGTATCAGCTCCTATTGATTTTTTATTTTTTGCCGTTATTGATCTTCATCTATGGCAAGCCCGCTCTGCAGGCGCGTTAAGAACGTCTCCGCCGCACGTGAGAATACCTGATATTTTTTCCAGGCGATGACAAGGCCAGCCGTAACTTTCGGTTCAAGCGGGCGAAAGCAGAGCCCGCCGCGCCCAAAGACGTTGATAAGGCCGTCGATGCAGAGGGCGGCACCCATCCCCTCCTCAACCATCAGCGAGACGTTATAGACGAGGTTATAGGTGGCGGCGATGTTCAGCTTCCGGAAATCGCGGCCAAGCCAGCCCGACATATCGTTATTGAGCAGTACCTGCCTCGGGCAGAGGAGTGGAATACCCTCAAGGTCGCGGGGAGCAATGCTCTCACGGGCGGCGAGCGGGTCGTCCTTTCGCAGCAGCAGCCCCCACAGATCATCATCCGGCAGTTTAAAATGATCATACTTCTCCAGATTTGCCATCCCGATGAAGAGGGCGAAATCAAGCAGCCCCTTATCCAGCCGCTCCGCGATATCTCCCTCGTTGCCGCTGAAGAGGTGGAAGTTGACGTCGGGATAGTCGTCGCGCATCAGCTTCGCGGCCCGTACAATAAAACGCATCTTCTCCGTCTCGCCGCAGCCGATGAAGATGTCTCCGCTTATCACCTCGTCCGAAGCGCTTATCTCGCCCTCCGTCTTCTCCAGCAGGGAGACGATCTCCTCCGCCCGCTTCCTCAGCAGCATACCCTCGTCAGTCAGCGTGATCCTGCGGCTGCCGCGGATCAGCAGCTGCTTGCCAAGGTCCGTCTCAAGCTCCTTGATCTGGCGCGAGAGCGTCGGCTGCGTCACGTGCATGGATTCCGCCGCTTTCGTAATATTTCCCTCGCGGGCGATCGCGAGAAAATACTGCAATACTCTAAGGTCCATCACCACACCTGCCTCTCATCCAGTAATGGATATATTTTACTATGCCTTACACGTATGGCAATAGATTTATTATAAGTATTTGATATATTCATAACCCCCTCATATAATTTGGGACAAGGAGGTGAAATGGTGAGAGAAAGAGAAAAAGAGGCTGTCAGACAGAATCTGAGAGACGCTGGCTGCCCTTCGGAGGCTATCGAAAAATATATGCTGCTTGGCGAGGAGGATAAGGCTGCGGAACAGGCGGCGCTCCTTGCGGGACACCGGGCCGCGCTGCTTCTTGCCCTGCACGAGAGCCAGAGGAAGATCGACTGCCTTGATTTTCTGACCTTCAAAATGGCGAAGAGCCAGGGACGCGGTGAAAAATCAACAGGCTGTACGAAACAAAAAAATAAAGGTTAAGACAAAAAATTGAAAGGAGAAAAAGTTATGAAAATGATCGGATTGACAATGATAATTACGGCGGTGCTCGCAGTGACGGCTATGGCCGGAGTAGCCTGCGCGGCGGATATGTCGAACGGCGCGGACAACTTCTACAAGAGCGGCAGGGTGACGGCGGAGAGGGTCGTCTTTAAGAACCTCTACAGGATGGATGTCGCGGGCAGCCTCTTCACCCCCAAGAATATGAGCCGGGGCGCGAAGTATCCCGCGATCGTCGTCGGCCACCCGATGGGAGCGGTCAAAGAACAGAGCGCGAACCTCTACGCCCAGAAGATGGCGGAGCGCGGCTTCGTAACACTGGCGATAGACCTCTCCTTCTGGGGCGAGAGCGCGGGAGAGCCGCGCAACGCCGTCCTGCCCGACGTTTACGCCGATGATTTCAGCGCCGCGGTGGACTTCCTCAGCACAAGGCCATTCGTGGACGCAAAGAGGATCGGCGCCATCGGCATCTGCGGCAGCGGCAGCTTCGCTATCAGCGCCGCTAAGATCGATCCGCGCATAAGGGCCGTATCGACCGTCAGCATGTATAACATGGGAGCGGCGAACCGCAGCGGCCTAAACCATTCACAGACAGTCGAACAAAGAAAGAAGATCCTCGAAGAGGCGGCGCGGCAGCGTCTGCTGGAATTCACCGGCGGCGAGATGAGGTACACCGGCGGCACGGTGCATGAGATCACCGAAAAGTCCAACCCCATCGAGCGTGAGTTCTATGACTTCTACCGCACGGAGAGAGGCGAATTCACCCCCGCTGGTTCCTCAAAGGAGCTCACGACGCACCCGACTTTCACCAGCAACGTCAAGTTCATGAACTTCTATCCCTTCGAGGATATCGAAACAATCTCGCCGCGCCCAATGCTCTTCATCACGGGATCGGAGGCCCATTCCCGGGAATTCAGCGAGGACGCCTACCGGCGCGCCGCGGAGCCGAAGGAGCTCTACATCGTCCCGAAGGCCGGACACGCTGATCTCTACGACCGCGTGAAGCTGATTCCCTTCGATAAACTTGAATCCTTCTTTAAGCAGTCCCTGAAGTAAGAGACCGCTGTTTTTCAAAGAACGAAAGCCCCGGCGCCGCAGATATTATGCGGTACCGGGACAATTTTTATTTCATCCCTAAGCGGCGGCGTTAAAGCTCCGTACCTATCCCGGCTTTGAGCGCCTTCTCATAGACCTTATGCGCGATGACGATATCGAGCGTCGCAAAGCCCACCGTCTTCATCAGCGTTATCTCTTTTTTATCGCTGCGGCCCGCGACGCGTCCCAGCAGCAGATCGCCGAGCTCGCCCGTGATCATCTCCTCCGAGAAACGCCCTTCCGACATAGGGATGAGGAACTCTCCCGCCTCGCTCATCACAGCCTCGCGGTTATCGATAAAGATCCTGTCGGCGCGCCTCACAATATACTCGTCAAGCTCGCGCTTATGCGGCAGGAAGGTGCCGACGGCGTTTATGTGCGCCCCCGGCTTCACACAGCGTCCGTCAAAGACGGGCTGCGGACTGGTGGTCACCGTGGTGATAATATCGGCGTCCGTAACGGCTTCCTGCGGGCTTCCGGCAGAGACGAGCCGCGTGCCGAACTTCGAGGCGCACTCCTCCATGCGGCTGATAAAGTCCGCGACCCTCTCGGCCGTCATGTCAAAGACGCGCACCTCCTTCAGCGGCCTTGCCGTCAGCACCGCCTCAAGCTGCGAGGCGGCCTGTCCGCCGGTTCCGAAGAGCGCGCCGCACTCGGCCTCCTCATTAGACAAAAGCTCCGTGGCAAGCCCGGAGACGGCGCCGGTGCGCATGCGCGTCAGCTCGGTACCGTCAAGCATCGCGTTGACGACGCCCGTCTCGGGATCGGCCAGCAGCACAGTCGCCGAAACGGCGGGCATCCCCCTCTTATAATTTTCCGTGTATGTCGAGACAATCTTGATCCCCGCCCGCGGATACTTTTTTATCAGCGCGGGCATGAAGGAGGTTATGCCGTCATTTACGACGTCAAAATTCGTCCGCACGGGAACCTCCGCCAGCCCCTCCGCCTGAATCATAAAGGCCTCGCGGTCCGACTCAATGGCCTCCCTCATTGAGAAGATCTCTCTTATCTCTTTGGCGTTCAAATATAACATATAATTCGCCCTCTCTATTTTACTTATCAGATATCTGCTAATAACTATACTCCATCAACCAACAATTTTTGTCAAGCGCTACCTTCATTGGCACGGATAATTTATAATAAAGGCAGTCTCACTACTGATTAATGTCGCGCGCAGTTGACTGAGTATATTTTATCCAGAGGTGATCGGTGATGGAACTAAGAAGGGAAAACACGCTCTCTCAACTCGTTTTGGACAGCATACAAAACTCGATCAGGGACGGAGAGTTTAAACCGGGAGAACTGCTCCCCTCCGAGCGGGAGATGTCGGAACGGTACGGCGTGGGAAAATCGAGCATTCGCGAGGCGATCAAAATGCTCCAGGTGCTGGGGGTAGTAGAATCGGCCCAGGGCAAAGGCACCTATCTGAAAGAATCCATCGGCCCGCAGATACTGCGTCCGCTGCTCCTCGATATGATGCTCCAGCGGTCGAGCGCCGAAGAGCTCTATGAATTCCGCCTGATGTTTGAGCAGGCCTATATGTCGCTCGCCGCCGCAAAGGCAACGGATGAGAAAAAGGCGGCGGCGCGGCGCGCGCTCGACGAATACCGCGAGCTCCAGCTCTCGCACAAGTCGGAGGCGGGAGAGGCCGACCGGACCTTCCACAGCATCATGCTTGAGGCGACCGGCAACCAGTTTATCATTAAGATGGGCAGAATGATAATGGAGCTCTGCCGCCCCTACATCAGCAAGAGCAGCGAGGTGCTCGACAGCACGGTGATGGAAAACCACGAGAAGCTGCTTGATATATTTTGCACCGGCAATACCGAGGGGCTAGCGGAGGCCGTGGAGAAATCGCTGATCGTTTTCCGCCATACGCTGGACACCGACATGGGGAATCCCAGCTGACGAAAAATTGCCGCCCGCTCCGGTCTTCGCAGCGCAGCGGCACCATTTTTATTTTTCCATGCTGTGTTAAAAACCTGAGCCGCAGTCTCCGGGACGACAGGAGACCCGCCGCCTAAAATATTGCGTTACCGGCTCCGCAGCACCTCGAGATTGTGCTTGTATTCCGGCACCGCCTCCCAGACGGCGCTTCCCAGCTCGCAGGGGAAGTCGGGACAGAAGCCGCAGTGGGGGATATGGCTCGCGAGGGCGCATTCGCGGATGGCGCACTCGGCGCAGCTGACGCTCTTTTCGCCCGGCTCAAGGCAGCCTGTACAGCGCAGGCGCGAGGGCAGGATAAAGGAACCCTGTCCGGCGCTCTCCTGCGCGGCGGCGATCTTCGCAAGCGCCGCGTTGTCCCGTCTGGCGGTGGCTCGGCGCGCCTCGCAGGCGTCGCAGTCCACACCGCAGCAGCCGATGTTCGCCATCTATGCGATCTCCGTCGAGGGCGAGGCGGCGCTGATGACGCCGCTCGCGCGCACCGTACAGCCGATGGCCTCGAGCTCTTTCGCCAAAGCGGCAAGCCCCTCCCCTATGGTGCGCCATTCTGTCTCAAAGGCGCAGTCTACCAGGAAGAGCGCCTCCTCCGTAGCATCGTCGACGCAGGCGTCGCGCGTGTCGCGGTAGTTCCAGAGCCAGCAGCAGACCTTTTCGCCGTCGGCGTAGACTATCTGCGGCGGCGCGCATTCGACGACGCTGTCACCAGCGCCGAGCGGGTAGAATTTTTCGCCCTCACGGACATAGCGCAGCACCATATCGCCGCGCAGCTTTGTCATGTCGTGCGCCCCCATAGGCAGCAGGTTCAGCGCGGACACACAGTCATAGCAGTCGACGACGTCCGATACGCTCCACATATCACCCTTAAATATGCGGCGCAGCAGCGCCTCCAGCGAACAGCGGTATTTGCTCGGCTTGACTCCCATCTTCGAATAGGTCTCGCGCCAGCGGCGCACGTCTGGATGGAGCGTCAGCGTGTCGGCGGAGATCCCGATATCGTTGAGACTCGCCGCGAGTCCACTCTTCATCTCCGATACATGGGGCGATCCCGAACTGTTCGTTATCCGCGCGCGAAGCCAGCCGATCTTCGCGTCGGGAAAATCCTCAATGATCTTTTTATCGATGGAAAGTTTCATTCTTTTCTCCTCCAAGTCTCCTGCATACGGCTGCCGCGAGCCAGCCCACGGCCCATCCCGCAGCGGTGCCGGCGGCGAAGAGCGGCAGCATATAGAGTGCCACCCTCGCGTCTTTCACGATATATGATACCACGGCGACCTGCCCCGCGTTAAAGGCCCAGGCTCCCGCAACGCTGATCCACGGCAAAGAGAAATCCGCGCGGAATTTCCCGTATATGAACGCCATCACCGCGACGGCGGGAAGCGCGCCGCCCAGGCTGCATAGAAACGAAAAGACGTTTCCCGTAACGAGCCAGGCGAGCGCCACGCGCAGCAGCGTCACGGCAAAGGCCTCTTTCGTTCCGAGCAGGACGAGCGCCGTCAGCGCGAATACGTTCGCCGCGCCGAGCTTTATGCCTGGCAGCGGCATCGGCAGCATCCCCTCCGCAACGTTCACGACGAGCGCGCAGGCCGTGAACAGCCCAGTCAGCACGATCCGGCGCGTATCCATCGCCATCACCAGCTCACCCCGTCCACTTGCCGATCCGCGCCCTTGATTCTCACCACGAGGCGGTGCGGCAGACAGACGGCGCCGGCGCCCGCGCGTCGGATCCAGCCCTGGCGCACACAGGCCCCGTCCGGACAGTCGGCGGATACGACGGCGATACGCCCCCGCTCGGCGCGGATGATGTTGAAGCCGCGCGCCGTCCCCGCGGAACCCACCTTTATCTCCCGCGGCGGTCCAGTCAGCGGCAGCGTCTCGACGACCCTGCCGTCAAGCACGATCTCCGCCTCAAGCGGGCGGCCTTCGTTATATTGGCGCTGCTGCTGGATGAGCGCGCCCGCGATCAGCATCGCGGCCCCCGCCATCGTGACGGCGGCCATCCAGCGGTCGCCGCGTTTCATGGAGATTCGCCCCCGATCGTATCTACGGTGAAATTTTTATCGGTCAGCCGGAATATCTTCCGCGCCTCGGGGGTGACAAGCACCTTGTCCTCCGAGGCAAGCACGAAAACCGCCGCCAGGCCGCCATTTTTTTCAAGAAATTTTTCCGCCTTCACACGCCCCATGACGAAGAGCGCCGTACAGAGCGCGTCGGCCAGCGCCGAATCGCGGTCGATTATTGAGACGGAATCAAAGTCGGACTTTGCAGGATACCCCGTCGCGGGGTCAAAAATATGATGGTAGCGCACCCCGTCCTGTTCAAAAAAACGCTCGTAGGGGCCGGAGGTTACGACGGAGCGGTCGGAGACCTCCACCACGCCGAAGTATTCGCCGCGCGGCTTATGCGGATGCTGAAGCCCCAGCCGCCAGGGGCGTCCCTCCGGTGAATCGCCGACAAGGTCCAGGTTGCCCCCAAGGTCTATCACCGCCCGCTTCACACCGTCGGCGGCAAGCATCTCCTTCAGGATGTCGGCGACGTGACCTTTCGCGATCGCGCCGAGGTCGAGCCACAGACCAGGGGGCGTCTTGATGTAACACTCCCCGCCGTTCTCCCTCACCGTCACCTCTTTATAGCCTTTGGAGCGAAGCGCCGCCCTTATCTCAGCCGGCTTCGGCACGCGCGCGCCGGGAGTGCCGATCCCCCAGAGGTGTACTATACGGCCGATGGCCGGGTCAAAGGCGCCGTCCGTCAGAGCCGCTATCGCAAGCGACCGCTTTACAAGCGCCGCCGTCTCGGGAGTGACCTTTACCCATTCTCCGCCCGCGCCGTTGAGACGCGAAATATCCGAGGAGGCGATATTTACCGAAAACAGCCCCTCAAGGCGGACGATCTCCCCGTCCATTGCGGCGAGCTCGCCTTCGAGAAAATTCTTATCTTCGCCAAGAAGCCGCAGCTTTACATACGTGCCGAGGCGGAAATTTTCCCCCGAGACCTCGTGAGGCTTCCCTATGGGCCATCTGCCGGAGAAGACGCAGATCGCTCCAACTGCCAGCAGCAGCACCGCCGCGATAATACCGCTCTTTTTCATGGCTCCGCCTCCCTCTCCCCCAATGTCCGCTGTGTAAACGTCTCTAAATTATATTACAACAAAGGGCCGCGGGGCGGTTCCTCTTAAGGAATCGCCCCGCGGCTTTAGAGAATCTATATTGAACGTATGGGAAGAAGATTTAGTGAAATTCCATCTTCCATCCGTTACGGGCTGTTGAAACACCTGAAAGGGACGGCCTCTCCGTCCTACCTTACCAGTGCCGGGAGCGAAGGCCCCCTCAAGGGCATTTTCCCCAAACTCCGTTCCCCTCTCTTTATGTTACAGATGATACCAGCATCCCCGCGCCCGCGCGTGGTGAAAATACGAGATATTAAAAGAGGTAATTTATACGAATAAAAAGATATTCTAAAGATGACGCGATGCCCCAAAGACATCCATCCGCGCGGACAAAGGGCTGAGCCTCAGATAAGACAGACCGGCGCGCCTAACGCGTTTTCAGTGAATATAAAAGAGCGGGAGACCGCCTCCCGCTCTTCTTGTGTTCATTAATTCGTCCCTCTTACCTTAATCAGAGACGCCGTCGTCGGTGTTGCCGATAAACTTCATCTTCGCCTCGAGTATCCTGTGGTTCTGCACCTCAAGCACCTTTATCTCCCAGGGGCCGTAGCCGATGACCTGGCCCTTTGAGGGGAAGTTGCCCGTTATCTCGAGGATCATGCCCGCGAGCGTGTCCACATCCTCAAAGATCGTATCAAAGGGGTAGCCGAGCGCCTCCGCGAGGTCCTCAAGGTTTACCTGCCCCTGCACGATATAGGTGTTTTCACCGGCGTTCATTATCTCCGGCGTCTCCTTGTCATATTCGTCCTGTATGTCACCGACGATCTCCTCTATGAGGTCCTCCAGCGTGACCAGCCCCGCCGTGCCGCCATATTCGTCGACGACGATCGCGAGATGCTTGCGCGACTTCTTCATGATGTCGAGCGTCTCATCCGTCTTCATCGTCTCTGGGACATAGAGCGGCTTGCGCATCAGCTTCTCTATTGAAATCTGCTTGTCACCGTGCGAAAGCGGGCCAAGCAGGTCCTTCGCGTAGAGGATACCGACGATATCGTCAATATCTTCTTTATATACGGGAATACGCGAGTGTCCGCTTTCAAGAAATATCTTGACCGCATCCTCGACGCTGTCCTTCTCGTCGATCGCGTACATATCCGTGCGTGGCGCCATCACTTCGGAGACTCTCGTATCCTCGAAGGCGATGACTCCATGTATCATCTTGCGTTCGTCCTCTTCCAGAGCGCCCGCCGCGCTGCCCTCGCTCACGATATGGTCTATCTCTTCACGCGATATCAGAGCGCTGTATGAGACGAGGTCCATTCCGATAAGCTTGCCTATCAGCTTCAGGATGACCTGCAAAAAGGCCAGTACCGGCGTCAGGACAAAATTAAAGGCGCGCAGAAAGGGAAGGCAGAATAAAAGAACTGCCTCCTTTTTCGCTATTGCGACGTTTTTAGGAAGTATTTCACAGAAAATCACTATCAGCACGGTCATGATAACAACTGCGACCGCTGGACCGGCGATGCCGAAGAGCGAAATAGCCACCGACGTGGCCACGGCTGAGGCCCCGATGTTAACGAGGTTGTTTCCGATAAGAGTTACGTTGATTGCTTTTGCTACGTTGTCTGCAAGCCAGAGAAAACCCTTTTTGCGGTGCGGGTAGTCATCGGCCAATGCCAACAGTTTTCCTTTGCCTGCTGCCGTAATCGAGGTTTCGGTCATTGAAAAGTACATCGAGAAACCCATCAGTACGACGAGCAGGATAATACTGCCTGCTATGTCAGAACTCAACAAATATCATCCTCCTGATAGTACAGCGCCACCGTACGGGGCGATATGATTTAGCATATCATATTATACTTAAGTTGGCACTAATTCCGCCGACGATTCGGCCCAAACATACCGAAAAATCAGCGACATGGCCGACCGCCGGCAGGAGCTGTTGTGAAAATTCCGCGCGCAGCATATCGAAGACACCGGCACTCCGTACCGGAGCCTCGTCAAACGTTTTCTCTTTTTGCGTAAGGTTGGAATCAGCTGTTGCTGAGAGGTACCCTCATCTCACCAGTCAGGTATTTTTCTGTAAAAGTCTCGCCGGGTATCGGTTTTGAGAAATAAAACCCCTGAGCATAGTCACAGCCAATATCCTGCAGGAAATGCACATGTTCCTCGCGCTCGACGCCCTCACAGATGATCTCCAACCCCATCGTGTGAGCGAGGTCCACGGCGCAGATAACTATCCCCCGCATATTTTCATGTCCATCCATCTCTTTCAAAAACTCCCTGTCCAGCTTGATTATCTGGATCGGAAGCTTGCCTATCATATTGAGGTTTGAGTAACCGGCCCCAAAGTCATCCATTGAGATGCGGAACCCCTCGTCTTTAAGACGTTCCAGCATCAGCAGCACCGGATAGGGCAGCTCGTTGAAGGCGCTCTCGGTGACCTCAATCTCTATACGTCGGCTCGGCACGCCGAACCGATTGATAATTTCCAAAAGCGTGCTGTGAAATGTCTGCTGGCAGAGGGTGACGCGTGAGAAGTTGACCGAAATAGAGAAGAATTCATTTCCCCTGTCCAGCTGGCAGCGCAGATAGGCGCAGGCCTTTTTCAGCATGTAGAAGTCAAGGTCGGCGATCGAGCCGTTCTTCTCAAAGAGCGGGATATAAGAATCCGGCGGTATGATACCAACTTCGGGGATATCCCACCTTACCAGCGCCTCTGCGCCAGCCACCTCCATCGTAGCCAGGTCTATCTTCGGCTGCAGATACATTTTGAACTCTTCCATCTCTAGCGCATACTGCATCCGCTTTTTATATTCGTTTTCCATCTGTATCTTTTTCAGCAGCCGCTCGTCGTACCAGACAAAGGCCTCTCCCTCGATGGATTTGGCTATCTTGTGCGCTGTGTTGGCCTTATCCATGATTGTGTTGATAAGTTCGCCGTTCCTCTCTATACGATAGGCTCCATAGTTGAATATAGCTCCGAACAATTCAAGGAAGGTATGCTTCCGCACCACATCCCTCAGCATCATTTTCAGCTCGTCGACATCTATATCCCCCTGCTCGAAGAGAATCACAAATTCATCAGCGTCGATGCGTGCGCATATCCGGCCGCTCCTGCGCGCCGATATCGCCGCGGCGACGCTGTGCAGCAGCTTGTCGCCCTTATCATATCCGTAGGAATCGTTGATCGATTTAAAATTCTTTATATCAAATTCTACGATCGTATATTTATTTTCCAGATTACGGCTCAGAAGTTTTCCCGCGGCCACCTCAAAACCCGTCCTGCTCAGCAGTCCCGTCAGGCTGTCCGTATAGATGCTCTCGTCCAAAGCCTTCTGGTTCCGCCGGTTGACGATGAAAAAGACGGTTATTGACAGAAGCAGGCTGAAAATATAGAAGATAAGGAAACATTTCAGTTTATTATCGGAGCTCTCTTCCGCCGAAGAGACCATGCGGTCGGCCATCTCAAAATGCCGCTGGCTGAGGTCGTACAGCCTTTTTTCTGAGCCGCTGCCGGAATTGAGATGAACGATCTCTTTTTTCATATCTTCCCAGACCAGCTTCAACTCTGCAAGCAGCCGCTGGTATTTCTCGTTGGAATTTTTCATAAGCCGGTAGGGCCCTTTGCCGGTCTGAAGGTTATCGATGATACCATCCAAAGTCTCGATCAGTTTGTCGTCGGAATGGCCGTTAAGCTCTTCTTTTACGAGTTTCTGCGTCGCTCCGCGCACGATGCCGCTGTAGTTGATCACGCGCGCGTCGCCGGCGTTCTGCCACATCAGAGCCAATAAGACAAAGATTGCGACCAGCCACATTCCAGTATACAGCTGAAAGTCACGTTTTCTTCTTTTCATCCAGGAGGCCTCGGCTTTCCCCAATATTGTATTTACAGCAATTCAGCTCTGATATACCCGCAAGGGGTAAAAGCCGAGATTTTCAGTATGGAAAAGATGACGTTATATCTATAAATCGGCCTAGTACTTACATAGAGGCGATCTTCTATATTTTAACGTATCTCTTTTTATCTACGCGCCGTTACTTTTCTTCTCCGACAACTATAACGAAAAAACATCGTACCATTTCTGTAATGTCCGTTATTCTAGCACTCGTCCAGATACAAAGCAACACACCTGTTTTCGCTTACAGAGAGAACAAGGTATAATAAAGCATTGGGGGGATTTTTTTGCGCGGAGCCGTCATACTATCTCAGACTATATACCGGACTATCAAAGAAAAAATAGAATGCGGCCTCTATCCCGTCGGATCGCCTATCCCCTCCTGCGCGGAATTATGCAAAATGTACCGTATCTCCGAAAAGACGGCGCGGCGAGTGGTGGAGATACTGGAAAAAGAGAAGTTCATCGAAACTTCGAGAGGCAAACGGCCAAGGGTGATCTTTAAGCGACGCGAAGCGGAGAAGAGCGGGAGCACAGCGGAGAGGCCCGACTACGAAGTTATCCGCGATATTTCCCTATCCGCGCGCGTTTTTTACTATCCGTTGCTGAGATATGGTTTATCTCTCTGCACACAAGAGGACTTTGACGAACTCGAAACACGCCTCAGCTGTATAAACGAAATGACTCCGGCCTGCGAGCTGCCGGGAATGCTGAGACACTTTTGGCGCTTTTTCGTCTCCAAGATCGGCAACGCCATGATCCTGCGCTGTATCGACAGCATCGGATACCTGGAGCTGGTACCTATGCCGTACGACATTGAATTTGAGCAATTCTACCGCGAATATCTGTTCGACATCTTATCAAAGATGCGCCGCGGCTCCTTTGATCCACAGGAGGAATTGGACATACAGAGAATATTCCTTCGCGGCGAAGGGCTGCCGCCAATGAGATGCGCATCGACTCCCGCCTCACTCGGATGGCCGCACTCTATCTCCGCAAACATACGAAAAGACGACGCAAAGATATCTGCCGTTTACATGGACATCATCGGCCGGATAGTATCCGGCGAATATAAACAGGGCGATATACTTCCCAGCCATGCGGCGCTCTGCAAAGAATATGGCGTCTCACACGACTCGACCTCCCGCGCCATCAGGTATCTGCGCGAATTAAAGGTCATACGCTCTGAGAGGCGAAAATCTGTCGTCGCCCTCTCCGCGGCGGAAATTCCACTGGTCTGGAGCAAACTGGATATTAAGATCATCTGTCGGAGCTTCAGATCTTTCATCGACGCGCTGGAGACGGTATCGTTGACCATCGAGGACGCCGCCTTACTCTCTGCAGGCGAGACCCCTGCGGCGGAGGCCGCCGCCCTGCGCGGCGCCATCGGCGATGGTCTGCGCTGAGGAGAGCTGACGTCATTCTGCGCCACGAAAGAGCTGCTGGAAATGATCGTCTCCCATATCCCCTACCGGACGCTGCGGGAAATATATCTGGCTTTGAAAAAATACACGCCATTTGACCGCGTCGTTCCCGGCCTGCTGCGCAATGGGAGAGAGGAGGCCGTGCGCGCCATTTACCAAAAGGCATATGGCGCCGCCAACGCCCTCGCGTCGGGAGAAAATAAATACTTTGCCGAACTGTCGGCTAAGGCATTCCAGATGTCAGCTGGAGAAGTGCTCGCATACTGTAAAGATATGGGATACCTCGAAGCGACCATGAAGGTTTACGACGGTACGATCTTTCTGAAATAGGCTTCGCACCATCCTATCAACTATTCATATTAAAGAGGCAAAACCTCTGATTGCCGCCTGGGCAGACGCATGAAAATCAGCGCCCGCGCCCGTGCTGCCGGATGACGTCATTTTATCGTTTTCGCAGCCTACGCCATAAATTACCTTAGAGACATTAAGAAAATTCCTGCGGCCTCCCTTTTGTAAATATTCGCCGCTGCCGTGCGAACGCGAAAATGCCGCAGTCCGGCATTGCAGAGTTGTTCGATGTTCGTCAAAAGATTTGCGGCCTTTGCCATGGGCTGCCCCCTCCCCTGTGCACGCGAAAAATTCAAGGAACAATTTTCCACTTTATTCTTGACAATTAACATCAATAAGACGATAATATATTCATCATAAATGATGAGTGTTGATTCATCAAAAATCTCCTGTCTTTTTTATACCAGCATCAACATAATAGCGAAGGGAAGTGTACCTGTTCATGTCACATCCGGTTCTGGTAAAGGATATCCTGAAGGCTCTCGACATCATAACTGGCGGCCGCGTGGTCAAGAGTTACGCGGATATCACCGGCGGCAATCATTTCGTAACGATCAAAACCTCGCATATTCCCGGAAAATCAGTGATGGAGCTGCCAGGCCTCATATGGGGAGACACTGAAAGGGAGGTCCGCCGCCTCGCGGTGATGATGACGATGACGGAGAACGCCATCGAACTCGCGGGGGCCACGGGAATTGACGCGCTTGTCGTCCACCATCCGATCGCGGAGGGGGCGAACTCCGGCGGCGTTACGCTGAAAAATTATCTCGACCTCTACAACCTTGTGGCCTTTGAGCTGCACGAGGCCTTCCACGGGCTGCACCCCGGCATCGCCTGGCTGCACGGCAGCGTAGCGAAACAGGCTAATATCGCCTTCGGCGGCATCCCCGGCAAGATCGTCTGGTACGGCGAGGCGATGGCGGAGGTGCCGACGCTCGGAGCGATGATCGAGCGCATCGAGAAGATAATGGGCACGGCTATCGAGGAAAACATGCTCGCCGAGGAGAAAAAACACCGCTGCTGCGGACACCTCTGCGAGACGACGGTATCCGCGCGCGCAAAGATATTCGCCGGCAGCCCGGACTCGCCGCTCGGACGCACGATAACGATCTTCCCTCACACCGGCTTCGGCCCCGAGGACCTTGAAAAGGCCTACGCGGAGTACCCCGCGGACACCGTGGTGGCAAACATCAGCCGCCCGCTGCCCGACAGCAGGCTCGTCGAGAAGGCCCGTGAGCTCGGCATGAATTTTGTCGCCGGCAGTTCGCACGCGATGGAGATATTCGAGAACGGCGTACCGCTCGCCTTTGCTCTAAAATACCAGCTCCCAGATCTCGAAGTACTCATCTTCCGTGAGCGGATGGTGAGTATCCCCATAGAGATGGTGGGCACGGAGGAGCTCCGCGATTACGGTTCACGCATGGCCCGAGGATACCTGCCTCGCCCGAAGGCATAATTTTACTTTATCATAATAAATCGCTAACCAAGACCAATCATTAAGAATACATCTTTAAAAGACCAGTTGGTTTTCTCCACCCGCACCAGATATCGGTGACTTATTATCTATCTTATTTAAGAGGGAGATGCGGACAAGATGGCAGCAAACAATGAAAAGCAGCGAAAGGTTTCACGTATAGAGGCGGTAGGCCTGGTACTTGTTATTTTCTCAATGGCGATGTTATTCCTCAACGCCGGAGCCGTCGGAGGACTCTTTAACGCGATGTTCAACCGCGCCTTTAAGGTCGTCGTACCCGTATATGTGACGGGGAGCATCGGCTGCGCGATCATCATCAGCGTCACAATGGGGCGTATCCTTGAACGTCTCGGCTTCACGGACGCGCTGATGAGGATATTCGTCCCCCTCATGAAGTATGTCGGCGTCAACGCCTGTGTCGCCATTCCCGTCATCTACAACATCCTCGGCGACGTCAATGCCGCCGGGCGCATTTCAAGCCCGATATTCAAGAAGGCCGGCGCGACGAAGGACGAACAGAAGATCGGCATTGCCACGATGATGCAGGCCCCCTGCTCCTTCTCGATCCTCATCTTCGGCATTATCGCGATGACCGCCGTCAACGTCCGCGTATTTCTCGTCCTCGTACTGAGCTACTTCCTGCCCATACTCCTCGTGCCGTTCTTCCTCCGCCTGACTATCTGGCGCGACTGCAAGGCCGTCTCCCTGCACGAGATACCGATCTTCACGCCGGACACCGGATTCCTGCCGACGATCTTCGGCGCGGCGAAGGAGGGCGCGGAGTTGCTCTTCACACTCATCATCCCAGCCTGCGCGATAGTCTTCGCGGGCATCGGCGCGCTTGACTTTTTCGGCCTCTGGGCTCCCTTCGAGGGCGCGCTCGCCGCGATGCTCACCTGGATGAATATCGAACCGGAGAGCGGCGTCGTTTCACTGCTCGCTGGGGGTTCGCTCGCGATGGCCCAGATCAAGGATATCGCGATGAATTTCACGCCGCAGATGATCGTCGGCTCCTTCGTTCTCGCCTCATCCGGCTTCCCGCTGCAGGTCATCTTCGGGCAGGTCCCCGTCATCTGGACCGCCTCGACGGACCTATCGCATCGAGACTGCATCGTCGCCGCCACCATCGGCGCGGCCATCCGCCTCGCGACGGCGGGGATATTCGCGACCTTCCTTGGATTCCTCTATCTTAGGTAGTCCTTAAAACCACGTCAAATCACAGCGCGGCGGAGACGAAGCCGGCTCCGCCGCGCCGCGGGACCGTAGTTGTCTCTATTGACAAAAGATGGGCGCGATGATAGTTTATACGCTACAATTGAAAAGTACCCGTGGGGGAGTAGTGGCGCGCGGGAGCGCGTGGCAAGTCAACATCCTGGCTGAGGTTTAAAAGTCTGGCTTGTCTTAAATAACGAGACTCATGTATTGCTCTGGAAGCTTTACATTGAGTCTTTTTTTGTGGCTCAGGTAAGGCTCGCGCAGAGCCGATACCTGGGTCTTTTCGTTGTATAAGACGAAAGGATGTGGAACTCGAAATGCAGCAGCCAGAAAAGAGCCCGACAGAGAGGGAGCCATTCCGGGAGAGCGCCGCCGAAACGCTGAGCAGACTCGGCGTCGATCCGCGGCGCGGACTGACCGAGGCAGAGGCGGCGGAGAGCCGCCGCCGTTACGGAGAAAACAGCTTTACGAAGAAAAAGCCCGCTTCGATGCTGCGGCGGCTTGCGGAGGCCGCCCGCGAGCCGATGATAATTATGCTGACCGCGGCGGCGCTGATTACGCTGGGCGTGAATATCGCGCGCGGCATGAGCGGCGGCGAGACGGATTTTATCGAATGCGCGGGGATCTTCGCGGCGATATCGCTCTCCATAATAATCACGGTGGCGATGGAGGGACGCAGCGCCAAGGCCTTTGAGGCGCTGAACCGAATCGCCGACGACACCAAGGTGCGCGTGATAAGGGAGGGCGGCGCGGAGCTCATCCCGCAGCGGGAGGTCGCTGTCGGCGACATCCTCAGCGTGGAGACGGGAAACAGGTTCCCAGCCGACGCGAGGCTGATAGAGAGCACCTCCCTGACGGCCGACGAATCGGCGCTCACAGGGGAGAGTATGCCGGTGCATAAAGAGGCGGCGGCCATCTTCACCGACGCTGGAACGCCGCTTGCCGAGCGCGCCAATATGCTCTATTCCGGCTGTTTCGCGGCGGGAGGCAGCGGCCTGGCCGTCGTCACCGCCGTCGGGGACGCGACGGAATTCGGCAAGATCGCGGGCGAGCTGTCGGACTCGGAGTCAGCCGCTACGCCGCTGCAGGAAAAGCTGGCGAAGATGGGCAGGAGGATCGCGCTGCTCGCGTCAGGAGCCGCGGCGGCGGTCTTTCTGCTTCAGCTCGCCTCCTTCATAGCCAGGGGCACCGCCTCGCTGGAGACGGTCTCCGAGGCCTTCATCACGAGCATCGTACTGATCGTCGCCGCCGTCCCCGAGGGGCTGCCGACCATCGTCGCGGTCTCGCTCGCGATAAACATTATCAAGATGTCAAAGCACAACGCCCTCGTCAAGAAGATGGCGGCCTGCGAGACGATCGGCGCAATAAACGTCATCTGCTCCGATAAGACCGGGACCTTGACGGAAAACCGCATGACGGTGACGGATATCATCGCCGGAGGAACGCAGAGCAAACCGCAGCCGCTCGGCGCCGGCTCGCTGCTCGATAATTTCTGTCTCAACGGCACCGCCGAGGTTCATTTTGAGGGGGAGAGGGCGGCCTTTATCGGCAACCCCACGGAATGCGCGCTGCTCGTCGCGGCGCACGGCGCGGGGCACGACTACCGCGCCATCCGTGGGAGCAGCGCCGTTCTCCATTCCTTCCCCTTCTCCTCGGAGACTAAGAACATGACCACCGTCGCCATGAGAGACGGGGTTATAACGGCCTATACCAAGGGCAGCCCGGAAAAGATACTCTCAATGTGTTCCCTGTCAGACGGCGAGCGGAGGGAGGCCGAGAAGCACATCGCAGAGTTCCAGGAGCGGGCGCGCCGCGTGATCGCCTTCGCCCACCGTGACATTACGGCTTCCAAAGATTATGCTACGGAAAGGGAGATGATAGAGAGCGGCATGACCTTTGACGGCTTCGCCGCGATCGCCGACCCGCTGCGCGCCGACGTCTTTGAGGCGGTGGAACGCTGCCGCGGCGCAGGCATCGACGTCAAGATCCTGACGGGAGACAATATCACCACCGCCGCCGCAATCGCCGGCGAACTCGGACTGCTCGGCGACGGCCATTACGCGGTGGAGGCGCGGGAGCTTGAGTCCCTCTCCGACGGCGAGCTGGCGGAGCGGCTGCCCGCGATACGGGTCATCGCGCGCAGTACGCCGTCTATAAAGATGCGGGTCGTCAAGACACTGAAGGCCCTTGGCAGCGTCGTAGCCGTCACCGGCGACGGCATCAACGACGCTCCCGCGATCAAAAGCGCCGACGTCGGCATCGCGATGGGCATCTCGGGGACGGAGGTTTCAAAGGAGGCGAGCGACATCGTGCTGCTGGACGACTCCTTCTCCACCATAGTCAAGGCTGTACAGTGGGGACGCGGCATATACCGCAACTTCCAGCGTTTCATCCAGTTCCAGCTCACCGTCAACCTGTCGTCGGTGCTCGTCATCCTCCTGTCGGTCGCGGCCGGCTTCGAAGCGCCCTTCACCGCGATTCAGATACTGTGGATAAATATAATCATGGACGGGCCGCCCGCCCTCACCCTCGGCCTTGAGCCGGTGCGCGGCGACCTCATGAATCAGCCGCCCGTCAGGAGAGACGCCAGCATCGTGTCAAGGGAGATGCTCTGGAACATCGTCACGAACGGCCTGTACATCACGGCGGTATTCATGGCACAGCACTGGCTGAACTTCCTCGGCGGCACGAAAGAGCAGCAGCCTTCGATCCTCTTCACGCTCTTCGTCATCCTCCAGCTCTTCAACGCCTTCAACAGCCGCGCGCTGGGCAGCGTCAGCGTCCTGCGCGGCTTCGGCGCCAACAGGCTGATGCTCGGAGTATTCGCATTGACCTTTGCCCTGCAGGTACTGATCACACAGTACGCGGACGGCCTCTTCAAGACCGCGCCGCTGTCCCTTGCCATCTGGCTGAAGATCGTCGCCCTCGGCCTCTCCGTGATCCTGCTCTCGGAGCTGGTGAAGCTGATAAGGCGCGGCCTCGGGAGTAAAGCATAAAGATCAAATGGCAGAGCCTCTTTCCGCGTGGGAAGCAAGCCGCCTTTTGTCACCGACGCCGCGGGCCACGCCGCCTCCGCCGCAGGTACGGAAGGCTGCCGCCTCATGATATATGAGAAATATCTGCGGGCTGGAAAAGGTTATAAAAAGAGAGGCCCCTCCATGAAAGGAAGGGCCTCTCGTCGGCAGACGCTCTATGTTAAGGTCACATAAGGCAGATGGCCAAAACGGTTGAGACGAACAGCCCGCAGAGCACGGGGATGAAGTTCCGCCGTGCGAGCTCAATGGGGCTGACGCCGGCGATTCCCGCGGTGGCCGCGAGGCCGAAGGCCCAGGGGACGAGACAGCCTCCGCCCGTCCATATTGAACCCATCTGTCCGACGGAGGCGATATAGGAGACGTCAAGCCCCAGCGGGCCGCCGATCGCCTGCGCGAGGCTGCCGGTCAGGGGGAGGCCTGTGAAACCAGAGCCCTCGATGCCGGCGATCATCCCGACGATGAGATTACCAAAGGCGACGGGGACGCGCCCCATCGGCAGATGAAAGGCAAGCCAGTTGCCGACGTCAAAGAGGCACTTTGGCGCTCCCTCCCCGAGTATCTCGGTGACGGAGTTGGCGCCGAGAAAGAAGAAGGCGGCAATGGGAATGACGGGCGCGAAGATCTTTATGCCAAAGAGAAAACCCTCTTTTAGAAAGGTCACGATATCATCGAAGCTTCTTTTCGCGTCGTTGACGACGGTACCGACGGTGAGGATGATGAGGGCCGTGCCGCCTATGAGCGCGGTGGCGTCGCCGCCCTTTATATTATAGTGTATCATCGCGGCGATGACGCAGCAGAAGACGACGGGTACGCCGACCGCGAAGTACACCGCGCATGGTTTGTAGCTGCCCTCCGCTTCAGATACTTCACAGCATATCCGCCACTCCTCCGAGCCCTTGAAACCCTTGAGCTCTTTGCGGAGCATGAGCCAGCCGACAAAGCCGGCTACGATGCCGGTGGTTATTGAGAGCAGCGCGACTTTGAAGTACATGTCGCTCACGGTGATGTTAGCCGCTGTGGAGGAGAGCTTCAGTGCCCCCTGGATGACGAGGTCGCCGGAGAGCCCCATACCGTGGCCGAAGATATTGACGGCGACGGCGGCGGCCATCGGCGTCAGTCCCGCCCTGATACAGATCGGGATGAGCAGCGTGCCGACAAGCGCCGTCGCGGGGGTCGGCCAGAAGAGCGAGGCGGCGATGTAGGATACGACGCCAAGGAAGAGGTAAGACTGGTTCGCGCCGGTTATAGCCCTCTTAAAGGGCAGGAACATCAGGTAGTCGACTCCCATTTTGTTAAGGACGCGGAGCATCGCGACCATAAGGGAGATGACAAGCATAATGGAGAAGAGGTCCTCGCCCGCCACCATCAAGGCTTTGAAGAGCACCTGAACGGAGGCGATCGCCGAACCGGTATGGATGGCGCCAATCAGCAGAGTCCCGAGAACGCATATTATGACGATATCTTTGCGGCAGAGCATGAGGACGATGCAGACAAATACTACGGCTACATATATAAAGTGAATGACTGAAAGTTCTGTTGCCATTGAGATGCCTCCTTATAATGTTTGAAGTAGCGGAAAGGGCACAAAAATGGGGACGCGCGAAGCGTCCCCGTGATAACAGTTTTAGCAGATTTTTTCCGCGAACAGGCCGCTTAGCCCAGTGGTTTCAACCTTCTTGGCTATCTCCGTCGGGTCGCATAGGTAGAGCCCGCGTTCCTTCATACGCTCAAAGTAGACGGAGCCGGAGAAGGTGTATTTCGTGCCGCGGCATTCGTCCCTCTTCATCTCGTCGGTGACATGGTTGATAAAATCTCCGACCGCGAGAGCATCCGGCAGCTCGATCAGCTCTTTGCCGGCGGCGTGCCGCACGGCGTTGCAGCCCGCGAGAGTGCCGGTGACGACCGCCTCGGTATGTCCAACCATCGCGCCGCCCTTTTCTCCGGCGCAGAAAATGTTGTCCACCTCGCCCTGGGCCTGGAGGCTGTGGGAGCAGTTGGCAAACTGGAAGTAGCGCATCGAATTTCCCTTACCGCCGGCGATCGGGTCCTCATAACGGGCCTTCTCAAAGCCGGGTACGAGACGCAGCTTTTCCAGCGGGAAGTAGGGTGTCATCAGCTTTGCTGGGCCGGTGTCCAGCAGAACGATATTCTCCGCAAAGTCTTTTGTAGCGTACTGCTGACAGGCCTTCATTCCAAGCTTCTCGCTCATATTGGCGGCGGCGGGGATGGGTACGACGCAGACGCCGGTCTCGTTTAGTTTTTTGACGATCTCCGCGGAGAGCGATTCCTTGAAAAGTTTACAGGAGCCGCTCATCGCGCCGAGGGAACCGTCCTTCTTGCGCCCGTTCCACTCCTCGATGCCCGCGAGCGTACAGATGGAGACGCGCGGCGCGAAGCTGTGACAGCGCAGAATGCACATGGCGCAGCCGTTGCCGTATTTCACGCAGTTGCCGGGAACGGCCGAGGTCCCTGTGGCGTCGACAAAGGCGTCCGCCTCATAGACGGCGCCGTCGCGCGCGGTGACGGAGATCATCTTCCCTTCTTTTTTGTCTATCTTCATCGCCGAGGCGCCAGTGACTACTTTGACGCCCAAACTGATGAGATATTTTTTTACCGCGGGCTCTATCTCATATACATTGTAAAGGCTCGCATGGGCATGTCCGGGAAATTCGATGTTCTTATGTCCGGCGCACTCGTCCATGACATGAAAGAGATCGCCGCCGCCCAGCGCCGTCATCTCCTCCGCCGCCGTCTGACGCCCGTTGTTGCGGTAGATGCCGCCCACGAGCCCCGTGCCGAGGAGCATGTCGGTGCGCTCAAGAAGCACGGCCTCGGCTCCGGCCTTGACCGCCGCTATCGCCGCCGCGCAGCCTCCCCAGCCGCCGCCAACTACCACGATCTTTATCTTATCCATGTAAATAAGCCTCCCTGCGATAATTATTTTAATTCATCAATGAAGAGTAGTGATTAACTTCATTATAATGCCCCTGAAGTCATGTGTCAATCTTTATGATAAAACCAGGCAAACCGGCTCTGTATAGGGCTTTTCTAGTATTAACAGCCCCGCCGCAAAAAAATTCTTCGAAAAAATCTCCCCGCCAACTATTGACCAAACACGATTAATTGGGTAATCTTATGACAGCTAATCAATCATTTGTGATGAATAATAATTCAATAGAGAATTTCTTGAAAGGGGAAGATATGATGAAGGCAAGCAAAGCAGTTCTTGCGATGCTCAAGGCTTATAACGTGACCGATGTCTTCGGCCTGCCCGGCGAGACGACGCTGAGCCTCTACGAAGCCTGGGAGGAATATCCCGAGATAAAATACCACCTTACGAGAGACGAGAGGAACTCCGTCTTTATGGCCGACGCCTACGCGAAGGCTACCGGCCGCGTCGGGGTCTGCGAGGGTCCGAGCGTCGGCGCTACGCACATGGTGCCCGGCGTCGTCGAAGCATTCCAGTCCTGCGTGCCGCTCATCGTAATGACGACCGACATCGACCTCAAGACGGGGCCAAAAAATATGCTGACCGGCTTCGACCAGTCGGCGCTCTTCAAGAGCATCGCCAAAGATTCCCTCACCGTCACCGACGCCAGCGAGATACCGCACCTCTTCCGGCGCGCCTTCCGCACCGCGGCGACCGGCCGTCCCGGCCCCGTTCATATCCGCATCCCGATGGATACCTTAGAGGGTGAAGTGGCGGACGGCGATATATATGCGCAGAGCCGTTACGCGGCCTTCCCCGGATGCCGGAACAGCGCGGCGGCGGCGGACATCATGGAGGCGGCGAAGATACTTGCCGCGGCGCGCCGCCCGGTGATGATCTGCGGACAGGGGGTCGTCCACTCCTCTGCCTGGGAGGAGGCGGCGCAGCTGTCAAAGATGCAGGATATACCGGTGGGCTCAACGATCAACGCCAAGGGCTGTATTAGCGACCAGGAGCCGCTGTCGATGGGCGTCATCGGCGCGCGCGGCGGACGTGAGTGGAACAACAAGATGATAAAAGAGGCCGACGTCGTGCTCTTCGCCGCGACCAGCACCGATTCCGCCAACACCGACGGCTGGAACATCCCGTCAGCTGCCTCGGGACAGAAGTTTATCCAGATAGATATCTCCGAACGCGAGCTCGGCAACAACTATGACGCGCTGCCGCTCTTCGGGGACGTGCGCGAGACCCTTGCGGCCCTCGCGGCGGCGCTCGAAGGAATGCCGCGCCCCGACCGCAGCGCGTGGGCCGCGCGCTGCGCCGAAGAAAAGGCGGCGCATGAAAAGAGGCTGGAGGGCGTAATGGCGCGTTACGGCGACGAGCTGCACCCGCTTTCACTCGTGCGCGCGGTCGAGAGGCTGACGCCCGATACAGCCTTCTTCGCCGTCGACCCCGGAAGCTCGGCGATCTACTCCTCCTGCTTCCTGCGTATCGGACGCGCGGGCAGGCGCGCCGCCTACAACTTCTCCATGGGCGCGCTCGGCTACGCGATACCGGCGGCGATGGGGGCGCGGTGCGGTACGGCGGCGGAGGCCCCCGTGATAGGGCTCATCGGCGACGGCAGCTTCGGCTTCTGCGGCGCGGAGCTGGAGACGGCAGCTCGCCTCGGGCTGAAGATCGTTTACGTCCTCTTCAATAACGGGGCCTTCGGCTGGATACGCGGCACCCAGCGCGTCCACAGCAAGGCGGAGATCACAGAAAACTTCCGCCGCTTCACCGACTTCGCAGAGGTCGATTACGTTAAATTCGCCGAATCCATGGGGATCAGAGGTTACCGCGTCGGTGGTATGAAGGAGTTTGAGGAGGTATTCAAAAAATGCCTCGCCGCCGACGGGCCAAGCCTCATCAACGTGCCGCTGCCGCCGGAAGACCGGCAGCTTCCCCCGGTTCCCGGCTGGGCCGCCGCGAAGATCGCCAAAGACGAGGATATGACATACTAGATAATATAAAAGATGCCTCAAAAACGACCCTCCGCCCCACGGCGAAGGGTCGTTTTTTACACATTTAGGGTAAAATATCCCTATCCTGCAAAGATCAGAGGTATCTTTATGGACTACAAAAATATGATGGATTTCAGGGGAAAGAGCGTACTTATCACAGGCGGGACCGGCGGCATCGGCGGCGAGTTGGCGCGTGCCTTCGCCTCCTGCGGCGCGAAGGTGGCGATCACCGGCAGAAACATGGAGGCGGCGAAGGCGGTGCTCGCGGACTGCCGCGCCCTGAACAGCGAGGCCTGTTTCGTGAGCTGTGATCTGCTGAATACGAAAAGCATTCCCGTGATGGTCGCGGAGTGCGCCGACAGACTCGGCGGGATCGACATCCTCTGCAACCACGCCGGGTTCAACAACAGAAAACCGGCGCTCGAATACACGGAAAGCGAGTGGGACAAACTGCTGGACGTCGACCTGAAGGCCGTCTTCTTTACTGCGGCCGCCGTCGCCCGGCGCATGGTGGACAACGGCGTCAGGGGCAAGATAATAAACACCGCCTCCGTCTCCTCGGCGCGCGGCCACAAAAACCTCGCGGCATACGCCGCCGCGAAGGGCGGCATCCGCCAGCTGACAAAGGTGCTGGCCCACGAGTGGGCCGAATACGGCATCAACGTCAACGCCGTCGCCCCCGGCTACGTCGTAACGCCGCAGACTGAACGCTACCTGAGCGACCAGGCGACCCGCGACAAACTGCTCGCGCGCATCCCCTTGGCCCGCTTCGGCCGCCCATGCGACGTCGCCGCCACGGCCCTCTTCCTCGCCTCCGAGGGCGCCTCCTACATAACGGGACAGACGGTCTTCGTCGAGGGCGGCAGGCTGATAGATTAGAAAACAAAATGGCAAGGAGAGACGCCGGAACGAAATCTCCCCTTGCCTATGTGCGGAGGGCAGGTACTTAAAAAAGGAATTTAATTTAAATAACTTTGGATCATTCCTATTTTATTATCCGAATCACCATTGCAACCCCCTGACCGCCGCCGATACAGGCGCTGGCCATGCCAATCTCTTTATTCTGATTGATGAGGCTATAGATCAAAGTCGTTAATATTTTCGCCCCGCTGGCTCCTATGGGATGCCCCAGAGATATCGCTCCGCCGTGTACGTTGAGCTTTTCCATGTCAAACGGCATTTTTCTATGGCAGGCGATCACCTGAGCCGCGAAGGCCTCGTTGAGTTCGATCAATTCCATCTCTTCCAGGGTCATGCCCGCCTTGTCAAGAGCTATTCTCATCGCATCAACGGGAGCGATCGGGAAGTGCTGCGGGTCGGTCGCCGTAACTGCATAGCTCACGATCTCCGCCATTGGCTTCAATCCGTTCACCCGTGCCCATTCCGCGCCAGCGACAAATACCGCGCTTCCCGCGTCACAGAGCGCAGAGCTGGAACCTGCCGTTATCGTACCATTTTCTTTTTTAAAGATCGCCGGCAGCTTTGCCAGCGCTTCCAGCGAAATATCCCTGCGCGGTATCTCGTCCGTATCTAAAATAAGCTCGCCTTTTTTCTTGTCTTTTAAGGTTATTGGTACGATCTCATCCTTGAAAAGGCCCTTCTCTATGGCCTCCGCCGCCTTTTTATGGCTGTAATATGAAAATTCGTCCTGCTCTTCGCGGGTAATGGAGAGCTCGGGTATCACGTAATTCTCAGTTATCTCTCCCATAAGCGCACCCGCCAAAGGACATTGGAAGCCGTCGGCGTGCAGCGCATCAAGCGCCTCTTGCTTACCCATACGGAATCCCCAGCGGGCACCTGGCAGGAGATAGGGAGTGTTGGTAGCGCTCTCCATGCCTCCGGCGAGGATCGCCTTCGCGTCGCCGAGACGTATCCTGTCGGCGGCCAACATGGCTGTGCGCAGCCCCGAACCGCAGCGGATATTGACGGTGAAGGCGGGAACATTTACCGGAATACCGGCTTTATACATCGCGTTACGTGCCGGATTAGCTCCCACGCCAGCCTGCCAGCCGTTGCCTAAAATGACCTCTTCCACCGATTCACACGGAGCGCCGGAACGAAGCACAGCCTCTTTGAGCGCGAACGCTCCCAGATCCGTCGCGGAAAATTTTTTAAACTGTCCGCCAAATTTTCCGCCGGCGGTGCGGCAGGCGCTTAAAATAACGGCCTTTTCCATTTATGCGACCTCCAATCCACGATAGACAGCAATATCCTCCGCAACTTCATAATCGGCCTCTGTATTTGCCCTTATCTGTTCCTGGGTCACCTCCGGAGCGATCTCTATCAGGGTCACCTTTCCATCCTTTATTGTAAATACGGCAAACTCTGTCACAACCATATCCACAACGCCGACCGCCGTGAGCGGCAGCGTGCATTTCTTTAATATTTTAGGAGCGCCCTTTTTTGTAACATGGGTCATCGCTACATATACACGCCTGGCTCCGACAACAAGGTCCATCGCCCCTCCCATCCCTGGCACGCTCTTGCCGGGAATCCACCAGTTTGCGAGATCGCCGTGCTGATCGACCTCCAGCGTTCCCAGTACGGTCGCATCGATATGGCCGCCCCTGATAAGCCCGAAACTCGTATCGCTTGAGAAGAAGCTGCCGCCTAGCAGGAGGCTGATAAAGCGCCCACCGGCCCCTATGCACCTGTAATTCGGCACAGACGGAGGAGGACCTATACCGATGGCGCCGTTTTCCGCCTGAAATATGACATGCTTTCCCTCCGGGATGTAATCGGCGACAAGCGTAGGAATTCCAATGCCGAGGTTCACCACCTCCCCTTCCTCAAATTCCATGGCTATTCTCTTTGCTATGCGCTCTCTGACGAGCTGTTCATCAAGTTCTGGTAGCATAGATGGAATCTCCTTTCAATACCAGCATATCAACAAGAACACCTTGGGTCACAATGTTGTCAGGATCCAGTTCGCCGACATTCACAACCTCGTCCACCTCGGCGATTACGATCTTTGCCGCAGTCGCCATCGTCGGGTTGAAGTTCTTGTTCGTCCCAGTGTACGTAAGGTTGCCCATCCGGTCGGCCCTGAAGGCCCGCACCAAGGCGACGTCGGCTGTAAGCGGCAGCTCGAGGATATATTTTTTCCCATTGATCTCGATGACCTCTTTCCCCTCTTCGACTACGGTACCGACGCCTGTCGGAGTGAGAAAACCGCCTAGCCCGGCGCCTCCAGCCCTGATCTTTTCTACATATGTCCCCTGCGGAAAGAGCTCAAGCTCCATCTTTCCCTCATGAAAGAGCCGTCCGGTAGTCTTGTTGAGCCCCACATGGGAGGCGATCACCTTCTTACAGCGCCCACCTGCGACAAGTTTTCCCTGTCCGCAGAATTCATAGATCGTGTCGTTGGAAATCAGTGTCAGCTGGTCGGTCCCCTGGTCGTAGAGCGCATCCGTGAGCGTATAGGGAATGCCGCCGTAATTGAACCCGCCAACCATGACTGAGTCACCACTCTTTATACATTTGACGGCCTCCTGCGCGGAAACCACAGGTTTGATGATTTTTTTAGGCATCACACGATTCCTCCCTCTCCTGAAAGCCCTTTCTTTTTAAGATTGATCTTCTGCATAATATAAATTGCCGCAATTATCGCGACTCCGATCAGGTTGCTCGTCAGAGTCGGATATATTATCAAAAATGGAACGCAGAGCAAAAGCAGCCTCTCCACGATATTGAGATCGCTGGCCAGATAACCCTGCACTCCGGCAGAGAGTCCCAGTATCCCGATCAGTGCCGTAACACAGCCTATCAATATGTGGAATACATTACCCTGGAGAAGCAAATAGGGATTGTACACGAACATAAAGGGGACGAGAAAACCGGCGGCGGCGGTGACAAGCGCCGTAAAACCAGTCTTAATCGGATTCGATTTGGCGATGCCGGAGGCCGCATAGGTAGCCAGCGCCACAGGAGGCGTGACGTCCGCCAGCACGCCGAAATAGAGGCAGAAAAGATGTGCCGACATCATGGGAACTCCCATCTGAGCAAGCGCTGGCGCGGCCAGAGTCGAGGTAATGATATACTGCGCCGTAGTGGGCACACCCATCCCCAGGATGATCGAACCGATCATCGTCAGTATCAGCGCCAGCGGGAGGATTCCGTGCGACAGGCTGAGAACAAACGAGGAAAATGCCAACCCCACACCTGTGATGGCGATGACGCCGATGACGATGCCGGAGCAGGCACAGGCGGCCGCCACCTCGATGGCTCCGGTACCGCCGGAGATCAACGCCGCGATGATCTTTTTGGGTGTCATCCTGTGCTCTTTGTCACCAAGCCATGAAAAGACTATTATCGCAATGATCGACCAGAAGACGGCCATGGTCGGAGAATAGCCCAGCGCGAGAAATACGATCAGCGCCAATATCGGCAGGAGAAGGTGAGCTCCATTGCGCAGAACGACCCTGACCTTGGGGATATCCTCTTTATCAAGGCGTGCCATACGCTTTTTACCGGCGCGAAAATGGACCATCGCCATGATCGATATAAAGTAAAGCGTTGCCGGTATCGCCGCCGCAACGACGATCTCCCAGTATGAGACGCCAAGGAACTGCGCCATAACGAAGGCCGCCGCTCCCATTACGGGGGGCATTACCTGCCCTCCTGTCGAGGCGCAGGCAACTATCGCTCCGGCAAATTCTGAATTATAACCGGCCTGCTTCATTAGAGGTATCGTGAACGCGCCGGTGGTGACGGCGTTGCCGCATGAACTTCCAGAGACCGTACCCATCAGGCCGCTCGCGACGACGGCGGCTTTACCGGGACCGCCCTGGCTCCTGCCCGCTACCGCGACGGCAAGGTCTATGAAGAACTGCCCCGCTCCCGACGAACTAAGGAAAGCTCCAAAGAGAATGAACAGGAATATAAATGAGGCGGAGACTCCGAGGGGTACGCCAAAGATTCCGTCCGTTCTGAGATAAAGAAATGGAGCCAATTCATCTAAATTGAATCCGCCGTGCGCCAGAATTCCCGGCATATAAGGGCCAAAGATACCGTACAGAATAGCAATGATAGCCATTATCGGCAGCGGCCACCCCATCGAGCGGCGTGTGCCCTCAATGACCAGAAAAACCATTATGCAGCCTATGTATATGTCAGAGGGTATCGCCGATCCCTCGCGCATCGCGATGGCCTCATAATTGTAGAGAATGTTCGCGCATCCAAAGACGAGCGCACCCGCCAATATCCAGTCAAGCCACTCTATCCTTGTCTTCGAGCCTCTCTTCTGAGACATCGGATAACAGAGAAACAGAAGCGATCCCATAAACATCCAGTGCCACGACCGCTGCGTCATAGCGTCGAATAGGCCGAAAGCCGCGGTGTAAAGGTGGAATATGGAGGCAATTATTGCAATTCCGGCGACCAGGTAATACTGGTATCCAGACAATATCCTCTTTTTGCTCTCCTCCGGGTCAACAATAATGACTTTCTCTTCCTGTACAGTCTCTGTCGGAGGGATCATCTTTTTGCCTGAGTCGTCAGCCATTCTACTAAACCTCCTGTAATTGGAAACCTTAAAGGCAACACGGGAAGAACTCAGCCTTCCCGTGTTCCATATGTCCGTTGATGATTATTTCGACTCTACGTTTACGCCCTTTTCCTTGAAGTATTTGGCCGCTCCCTTGTGGAACGGGATGATGCCTATTCCGGCCTTCTGCGGCGTAAAATCTACCGCCTGCGGCGTAACCTTCATGATATCTTCTTTTTTCTCAATGAAGATCTTCACCATGTCATAGGCCACCTTCTCCGGAAGCTTTTCATTCACTACAAGGAAATTTCCGTCGGCGACGGTCTTGACGTCCTGGTCCTGCTTTGAATACGCGCCTTTAGCTATCGTATAGGGCATGAGGAATGGATGTTTCGCCGTAACCTTCGCGATAACATCATCCGGAAGCGGTATCAGCACCACGTCGCGTACGGCAGCGATCTCCATAACCGCAGAGCCAGGTACCGCAAAGTTGAAGAAGGCGGCGTCGATATTTCCATCCTTAAGCGCAGTTACCGCCTCTGGCTGAGAGAGCTGCTGCTTGCGGAGATCCTTGTCGGGGTCCATCCCCGCGGCATCAAGTATCATCAGGGAAAGAAGCTGGTCACCGCCGCCCTGTGCTCCGAGCGAGACCTTTTTACCTTTGATATCAGAGAACTTTTTGATTCCTGTTCTGGTCGTAGTTACCAAATGCTGCGGAGCGGCATACATATGCATCAGCGTCAAAAGCGGCAGTTTGCCGTCATCTTTGAATGCCTCCGTTCCCGTGTACGCCTGATACAGCGTTGAGCCCATCGTCATTCCTATCTGGGCTTTGTTTGAAGCCACCAGGCGGCAGTTCTCCTTCGAGGCCGCCGTTGAACGCGAAGTCGCCTTGATATCGACATTACCCTTGGTAAGAAGCTCCGCCATCACTCCGCCCAGCGGATAATAGGTGCCTCCGACTCCTCCGGAACCGATCGTCACAAATGTCGTGGCGAAGGCCGCCGAGGCAAACAGCGCCAAAATAACCATACTTATTAAAACTCTGCTCTTCTTCATGCTGCAATCTCCCTCCTAAATTAGAAAATCCTCTTTTATGGCCTTTATAGAGGTGTGAACACGCTGCTTACTTTACAAGAGCCGCTTCCGCTCTCTTGATCCCATTTTTCAGCTTTTCCAGGAGTTCTTTTACCTGAATTTCCGTGATAATCAGCGGCGGCGCCGTCATAAAGTTGTCTCCGCTGGTTCCTCTTATCTGTCCGCCGCCGGGATAAATGATGAGCCCCTCTTCGATGCAGGCTTTCGTAACCACATTTGCCGCCGCAGTCTTTTTATCAAACGGCTCCCTCGACGCCTTGTCTTTCACGACCTCAAAACCCCACATCAGCCCTTTGCCGCGGACCTCGCCGATTATGGCGCTCTCTTCACCGATCTTTTTAAGCCCTGCGCCCAGAAGTTCGCCCATCTTCGCGGCATTCTCCACAACGCCATGCTCCTTCATATATTTAAAGACGGCGGCCACAGCGGCGGCGCTCATTGGGTTGCCGTTGTACGTATGGCCGTGCATGAAAGCGCCGCTGCCGTCTTTGATCGCCTCTACGATGTTATTTCTGGCGATAATTCCACCAGTCGGCACATAACCGGCCGCCATGCCCTTTGCGGTGGCGATGATGTCAGGGACGACATCCCAGTGGTCAACGCAGAAGTTCTTACCGGTACGCCCACAGCCCGTCATTACTTCGTCCGCGATTAGGAGAATGTCGTATCTGTCACAGATATCCCGTACCATAGGCCAGTACTCGTCGGGAGGGACCACGGCGCCGACGGTTGAACCAACGATCGGCTCCGCGATAAACGAGGATATATACTGCGGCCCGATTATCTGGATCATCTCTTCCAGAGCCCGGGCGCAAAGCAGCCCGCATTGGGGATATTGCTTATGAAAATGGCAGCGATAACAATATGTAGAGGGGATCTTCGGCGATTCGGTGAACAGGGGGGAAAATACGCGGCGGCGTGCCATTGACCCAGCCACGGCCATCGTGCCGATCGTACTGCCGTGATATGAATTCCATCTGCCGATGGTAATATGTTTGCTGCTGCCGGCACCGTCACGCTCAACATAATATTGCCGTGCCAGTTTTAAGGCCGTCTCAACGGCTTCGCTGCCGCCGCTGACAAACCAGACGTTGTCAAGATCACCGGAAGCAGTCTCGGCAACGGCCGCCGCGGCCTCTTCCACTATATCGACATGCCAGCGCGACGGGTGGGCAAATTCCAGCCTGCCAAATTGTTTCTCTACCGCCGTTACGATATCTCTGTTGCAATGTCCTAAATTCGAGATAAGCGCACCGCTGCAGCCATCCAGATACCTTTTACCCTGTTTATCATAGATATAGATACCTTCACCGTAGTCTGCTTCCAAATAATTAGTCTTAAAACTTCTTAGAAATAAATGTTGCTGCATAAAATTCCCTCCTTTGTATAATCTATTGAAGGAAATACTTCATTTGTTCACTAATATAATTATATTTATAAATTATATGAAGGAATTCCTTCATATAATTTATAAGTCTTCTGAGCTATTTTGTCAATATAAACAAGTTAAACTTTCCTAGCACAAGCCAATATATATGTGTACAATTATCAATAAATAATTATTAATGGCGGGTGGACAAATTGAGCTGGCAAAAAATAATGGAGCACCTTGAAACGTTGCCTTCGGCGCAGAAAAATATCGCTTCTTATATGCTTTCAAATAAGGAAAAATCTATCTTCATGACAGCGGCGGAGCTTGGGTATAACGCCGGCTCCAGCGAAGCCTCCGCCATTCGTTTGGCGTTCACTCTCGGGTACGCGAATTTCCCCGACTTTATCAAATCGTTACAGTTGGAGGCGCAAAGTCAGCTCTCCACCATCGGACGCCTTCAGCTCCATAAACTGCTTCCAGACGAGGGCGGCTATGTCGCCGGTGTAATAGCGCGTGACCTTGAACTGGCAAAATACTATCTGAAAGCCAATGGAGACAACGACAAAGCTCTCAAACTGCTGGCCGCAGAGATATGTGAGGCGGGAGCCGTATATCTGATAGGGCTGCGAAGCACTCGCTGCCTGGTACAGTATATGGAATATTACCTGTCATGGTTTTTCCCTAAAATTTTCATTCCCTCGTATGAGAATCTTGGCAACTATCTTACCGCGGCTCCTAAGAACAGTTTAACTCTCGGCATAAGTTTTCCGCGTTATACAAGACAGACTGTGGAATGCATCGCCTTCGCAAAAAGCAACGGATTCAAAACGGCGGCGATAACCGATTCCATGAACAGCCCTCTCGCACGAGAGGCCGATATGGCCGTCATTGCGCCATGCTCGCACATCGCACATATAGATTCATTATTGATACCAATAGGGCTTATAAACGCCCTGCTCATACAGGTGGCGGAATATATGGGTCCCACAGCCCTTCGCCGTCTGGGAGAGCTGGAGGAGATCTGGGAAAAGAGAGATATCTACTGCTGACAGTAAATCAGAGTCAATAAGCATGATTTAGCGGCAGAGAGATAACAATAAACAGCAATCTGCCATTTAGCCTATCGAAGATAAATCGCTGTTTCGCACAGGTTTTTGGCGCCCTTTCTGAGGCGGCCAGGGAGCCAAATCAGAGACCTTCTGATTTAGCTTTTGACTTTGCCCTTGTAGCCTCCCTCTCCGAGGGAGGTGTCGGCCGCCTGCTTTTGGCGGCTGACGGAAGGAGTGTTGCTCTGTTGGGCGCGGTTTCCGCGCCCAA